>Ga0102899_1000072_pt1 | contig 44440 bp, 41 predicted proteins | sample Colrivmeta1555B3_FD_78455 | JGI IMG/M metagenome (GOLD analysis project Ga0102899, IMG submission 78455) | Estuarine microbial communities from the Columbia River estuary - metaG 1555B-3 | ecosystem: Environmental > Aquatic > Marine > Intertidal zone > Estuary | place: USA: Columbia River... | reverse complement strand
TCCAGAAGGTAAGGTTTGCTCTACAATTCTTGAGTTATATAATGAAGAGGCGATAGTCGTCGAACCAGCAGGCGCCTTAAGTATTTCTGCTCTCGAGTTATTTCCCAAAAACAAATTAGTTGGGAAAAATATAGTTTGTATTGTTAGCGGTAGTAACAACGACATCCTTAGAACAGAAGAGATTAAAGAAAAGTCATTATTTTATGAAGGCTTGAAGCATTATTTTTTAATCGAATTCCCTCAAAGACCAGGTGCTTTAAAAGACTTTGTAACCTTTGGCTTAGGTGAAAAAGATGATATTACCTTTTTTCAATTTAATAAAAAACATAATAAAGAATCTGGACCGGCTATTGTTGGTGTAGAGCTACATGAAAAGAATGATCTAATCGCATTCAAGGAAAGGTTGGATAAGTTGAATTTTAATTTTACTCATCTAAACAATAATCCTTTACTTTATGCACAGTTAATAGGTTAGATTATTAAAAGGGTCTCTTTGTTTCATTGAGACCTTTTTCATTACCTTTATTTTATGAATAGAAAAACATTAAATGGTGTCATTATTCTTGGGATAATTTCAGTAGTCAGTATTTTACTTATTCAAGTTTTGTGGATAAATAAAACTACGTCCTTACAGAATAAAAACATTGTTATCCAACAAAGGGAAGATAGTTTAAATCTCATACGGTTTACTGAACAAACCCACCGTGCTCTGAGGAACGTCTTGGAAGATATATCGTCTAACAAATCAGATAGCTCAGATTTATATGGAGCTGTTAATCAAGTTGAATCAAATTATTTCACGGTCGACATTAATGAAGATTTACATCCTTACTACCTTGAAACACTCTTAAAAAGAGAGTTTTATAACCAAGATATTCGTCAAGATTTTCAATATGGAATTTATGATTGCTTTACAGATTCAATTGTATTTGGTAATTTAATTACTTATACAAAAGATGCTCAATTTTCGGTTGTTAGCAATTCCGATACGCCTCAAATTAGTGAAGACATGTTCTGGCAACGTGATGGGCATTATTTTACAGTGTTTTTCCCAAATGTTGGTGCGACAAGAGAGTTAGATGCAAACTCAAAGTTGTCCCCATATTTTTATCTAATTCTTATTGTTGTGCTTGTCGTTGCTTTTTTCGGATTCACAGTTGTCGTTCTTTTAAGGCAAAAGAAGTTGTCAGAAGTCAAAACAGATTTTATAAACAACATGACTCATGAACTGAAAACGCCAATTTCTACAATAGGATTGTCTTCTGAAATGATAATGCGAGCGAATCCAGCTGAAGATTCTGAAAAGATTCAAAAATATGCAAGCCTTATCTATAAAGAGAATAAGCGACTTCAAAATCAAGTCGAGAGGGTGTTGAATGTGGCGAAGCTGGATGAAAACAAAATTGCCTTGAAAAAGGAAGAATTTGATATGCACGATTTACTTTTGGAGGTAAAGGATAATTTTGATTTCAATCAAAATGAAAAAGGGGGAAATATTAAATTGGAATTAAATGCAGAGTTTTTTGTACTGAATGTCGATTCGGTTCACATTACAAATGTGGTATACAATTTAATGGACAATGCGATAAAATATTGTAAAGAAAAACCTGAAGTTGTTTTAAGAACAAGTTCTGATAAAAAATTCTTTGTATTCGAGATTGAAGACAATGGAATTGGGTTGAGCAGAGATAATATTAAAATGATTTTTGATAAATTTTACAGAGTTCCAACCGGTAATTTACATGATGTAAAAGGGTTCGGATTGGGCTTGTATTATGTAAAACTTGTAGTTGAAGCGCACAAAGGTGTAATAAGTGTTAAGAGTAATTTAGAGAAAGGGAGTGTATTTACTATTAAACTTCCTATCTAAATTTATTAAGCTCTACTACAGGCTGTGGAAACATACCGTCACGAGAAAGATGCTTTCCTCTTTTGTAAACCATAATTCGTTCAGTTGCTAATTGATTTTCCATCGTGGCATCAAGAAGGTAATACGAATCAGCTTCAAAAAGAACCTCGTACACTCCTTTAAGAGCTCTGTTTCCAATTGTAATTTCAATGTCATCTGCTGTAATTGTGATGTAGATGCTGGATTCGGAAACATCAATAATAGATGGACTTGCGTCAAGTTGGTAAGAAGGAATTGTTCCCTTGTAATTGCCAAGGTATTTTTTCTTTAATTTCAAATCTTTCTGGCTATAAACACCAAAAGAAAAACAAGTCATTAATAAAAGAATAAGTAAACGCATAAAACGAAGATACAAATTAAAATGTTTATTTTTTTATCAACGGATAGAGTCACTTACCAACATTCACTTTTTATTTAAATTTGAATACTTTAAATTCGAGCAACAATTTTCAGATAAATGAAACAATACCTAGATTTACTTAAGCACATCAAAGAGGAGGGTACGAAAAAAGAAGATCGTACTGGAACTGGTACTACATCAGTTTTTGGATATCAAATGAGGTTTGATCTTGCAAAAGGCTTCCCTTGTATCACTACTAAAAAATTACATCTTCGATCAATTATTCATGAGTTACTTTGGTTTATTCAAGGTGATACGAATGTGAAATATTTGCAAGACAATGGTGTGAGAATCTGGGATGAATGGGCAGATGAAAAGGGAAATCTTGGACCTGTTTACGGATATCAGTGGAGGTCTTGGCCTGATGGAAACGGGGGGACAATTGATCAAATTTCTAAGCTTGTTGAAAGCTTGAAGAATAATCCTGATTCAAGACGTCACATTGTTTCAGCTTGGAATGTCGCTGATGTAGATAACATGGCGCTGCCTCCTTGTCATTCATTATTTCAATTTTATGTTGCAGATAATAAGTTAAGTTGTCAACTTTATCAACGTAGTGCAGATACTTTTTTAGGTGTTCCATTTAATATTGCATCTTATGCTTTATTTACAATGATGTTGGCTCAAGTCTGTGGTTATGAATTGGGAGATTTCGTTCACACGTTTGGCGATGCGCATATTTATAGTAACCACATGGAACAAGTCGAGTTACAATTAAGTAGAGAGCCTAAGGAGTTGCCAACGATGAAGATTAACCCTGAAGTAAAAGACATTTTTAGTTTTACAATTGAAGATTTTGAATTAATAAATTATGATCCACACCCGCATATTAAAGGCGCTGTCGCTGTGTAGTATAGCTACCCTTTTTGTATTTACTAACACCATTGCTCAAACTGAAGTCAGTATGATTTTTGTTGGGGATGTTATGCAGCATGATGGACAAATTGAAGCTGCTAGAAATTCGGCGAACGATACGTATGAATATGAAGATGGATTTAAATTTGTAAAACCAATTTTAAATCAATACGATCTTCGTGTTGCTAATTTGGAGGTTACGCTTGCAGGTGCTCCTTATAAAGGTTATCCACAGTTTTCAGCACCTGATGAGTTGTCAGAAACTTTGGTGAATTCAGGATTTAATGTCATTCTTACAGCGAACAATCATTCCTGTGATCGTGGTTCAAAGGGCGTGGTTAGAACGTTAGACGTGCTCGATAAATTAGGTGTAAAACATACGGGTACATTTAGAAGTATAGCAGAACGAAATAAGAATTATCCGTTAATGATTGAAGAGAATGGAATTCGTATTGCAATGCTTAATTATACGTATGGTACAAATGGTTTGTCGGTAAGCGCACCTTTAATTATTAATTACATTGACAGTGCTGTTATAAAAAAGGATGTTGAGCGTGCAAAGGAATTGAAAGCAGATTATATCGTTTGTAATATGCATTGGGGAACGGAATATAAACCCTTGCCAAATAACTATCAAAAAAGGTTTGAGAGTTATTGCTATGATTTGGGTGTTGATATGGTGATTGGTGGTCATCCTCATGTGGTGCAACCAATTGAGAAAAAGAACATTGAAAATCAAGAGAAATTGACGGTATGGTCTTTAGGAAATTTCGTTTCAAACATGAAGGTTAGATATACTCGGGGAGGAGTAATGGTTGGAGCTTCGATAAAAAAATCTAACGGAAGCACAAAGCTTAAGGATGTAAATCATTGGTTTGTATACGTGCACCCAAAACAAGAAGGTAAGATTAAGCAGTATTATATTTTGCCAGATTTCAATTACATTGATTATCGTGAAGATTTCATGAGTTCATCAGATCTTCAAAAAATGAGTGAATTCTTCGAAGATAGTCGTTCATTATATGCCGAACATACAATTGGTTCTGTCGAAAAAACAATTTCAGAAAAATCTGCAATTGGTGCTTTGTATAAAAGTTACTTAAAAGGATATTATTCGGTTTACCTTCCTGATGTGAATGATGATATCTTGCTGAAAAAGGGTATGTCAAAGTATCTACATGAAACGGTTGACAAGGATGGGAAAAGTTATATTGTATCAGGTGTTGCGTCTACTTATGATCAAGCAAAGGGACATCGCCAATTTGTTCTTGATTGTAAAATGAGCAGTGAACCAAAAATTGTGTTTATTCAATTAAACAACGTAACAAGAGTCGAAGAATGAAAGTTGCTATAATAGTCGCGATGGACAGCGAACGAGGTATTGGTAAAGACAATGATTTAATGTGGCATTTGCCGGCTGACATGAAGTTTTTTAAGGAAACTACCAATGGTCATGTTGTGGTAATGGGACGAAAGAATTATGAATCTATTCCTGAAAAATACAGGCCATTACCTAATCGAGTTAATACTGTTTTGACAAGAAGTAGAAGCTACATTGCAGAGGGTTGTGCTATTTTCAATTCCATGGAAGCTTGTCTTGAGTCCTATAAAAATACGGAGGATAAGACAATATTTATAATAGGTGGCGGTGAAATCTATCGTCAAGCATTGGAAATGGATGTTGTGGATGAAATGTACATAACGCACGTAAATCATCGTTATGACGCAGATACTTTTTTCACTGATTTTAACATGAAAAATTGGACGCAAGAAGAAATTAAATTTCATGCTGCAGATGAACGGCACCCTGTAAGTTTTAAGATAGTAAAATACACAAAAAGGTAGGCGTTATATGAAAATGTGCATCGCCGAAAAGCCTTCAGTGGCTAAAGATATTGCCGAAATTTTAGGAGCTAAAAATCGAATGGATGGCTACTATGAAGGCAACGGTTATTGGGTCACATGGACCTTTGGGCATTTGTGTACATTGAAAGAACCTCATGATTATAACGAAAATTGGAAGTATTGGAAATTGGAAGATTTGCCAATTGTTCCACCAAATTTTGGGATTAAACTAATTTCAAATCAGGGGGTCGAAAAACAATTTAATACAATTGCCAAACTTGTTCAAAATTGCGATGAAGTTATAAATTGTGGGGATGCTGGTCAAGAGGGAGAGTTAATTCAACGATGGGTGTTGCTGAAAGCAAAATGTAAAGTTCCGATCAAACGATTGTGGATTTCATCTCTAACAGAAGAGGCAATTAAGGAAGGTTTCGAAAAATTGAATGATTCTTCGAAGTATGATAATTTATATGCTGCTGGTTCTGCGAGGGCTATCGGAGATTGGATGCTTGGAATAAATGGTACTCGTCTATTTACGAAGAAATTTGGTCAAGGAAAAACAACTTTGTCAATTGGAAGGGTTCAAACTCCAACATTGGCAATGATTGTCGGTCGACAAAAGGAGATTGATGCTTTTAAAATTGAAGAGTACTGGGAGTTGAAAACGAATTATCGGGAGCAAGAATTTAGTTGTCAAATTGATCGTTTAAAAACAGAAGATAAAGCGAATAAGGGCCTAGAGTATTTAAAAGAGCAAGAATTTGAGGTTACCTCTTTTGAGCAAAAGGAAGGTAAAGAGGGGAATCCAAGATTGTATGATTTAACTTCTCTTCAAGTTGATGCGAATAAAAAATATGCATTCTCGGCTGATGATACTTTGAAGCTTATTCAAGGTCTATATGAAAAGAAATTAGTTACTTATCCAAGGGTTGATACAACTTATCTTTCGGAAGATTTACATCCTAAAATGCCGGCTGTTTTAAGAGGATTACGGTTTTATTCTAAGTTCACTGCTTCAATTTTAAGTCAGCCAATCGAAAAGTCTCCAACTATTTTTAACGACAAAAAGGTAACAGATCACCATGCGATTATTCCAACTGGGGTAGAACCTTCTGGTATCAGTCCAGCTGAACAAAATATATATGACTTAATTGCAAGAAGATTTATTGCTGTTTTTTATCCACCCTGTATTGTTTCAAATACTACAGTTGTGGGTAAGGTTGGGACGTTGGAATTTAAAGCTGTTGGGAAACAAATTTTAGAACCAGGTTGGAGGGAGTTGTATCCGAAATCCAATAAATCAAAAGACAAAGAAGAGTCAATAATGCCGCATTTCGAGGAGGGTGAAAAAGGTCCGCATGAGCCTTTTGTGCATCAAGGTAAAACTTCTCCACCAAAACATTTTACAGAAGCTACTTTGCTAAGAGCGATGGAGACTGCTGGAAAGCAGGTTGATGATGAAGAAATGAGGGAGTTAATGAAGGATAATGGTATCGGGCGACCTTCAACACGTGCCAATATTATTGAAACTTTATTTCGAAGAAAATACATTGAAAAAAAGCGCAAGAACTTAATCGCAACCACTACTGGTATCGCATTAATTGATACGATTCAAAACGAATTACTAAAAAGTGCTGAGTTAACAGGTGATTGGGAACGTAAACTACGTTTAATAGAAAAGGGAGAGTATGAACTTGATTTGTTTAAAAATGAGCTTTACCAAATGGTTCGTGAATTAACAGATGAGGTTATATTTAATTCCGTTAGACCTGTTCAGTTTTTTGAAGAAACAAAACCAAATACTACGATAAAAAAAGCAGCAAAACCGACACCTAAAATTGAAGATTTAAAATGTCCTAAGTGTAAAACAAATGCTTTAATGACAGGTAAATCAGCTGTTGGTTGTTCTGATTTTAAAAACTGTGGGTTTAAAATCCCATTTGTTTTGATGAGTAAGAAATTAACAAAAAACCAGCTTGTCGACATGATGAGTAAAGGTAAAACCGGATTAATTAAGGGGTTAACCAACCCTACTAGTCAAGATAAATTCTCAGGAAAATTCTATTTAGACGCTGCATTTAACGTGCAGTTCGAAGAGAAAAAATAAAATCATTTCAAACTCCACACGTTAATCTCGAGGTTCTTAACTGTATATTTTTTATCTTGTCTGAGTTAATTCATTTTAATTTGACAGAAAAACAAATACTTCAAGAGTTCTTAATTGGGCTAGCAAAATGTGCCATCATTACTCAAAATACAAATGAAGGTATTTGGGTTGTTGATAACGACCACAAAACGGTATTTGTTAATGAAAGGATGATTGAAATTATTGGTTACAATTCAAGTGAATTACTTGGAACAACCATTTTTGAATACATGGACGAAGAGGGCGAGAAAATTGCTCGTTCTTATATCTCTAAGCAAGATTTATCTCGACAAAAGGAGTACAAATTAATCACAAAAAACAATGAAGCGATTTGGGTTAATTTAAATTCAAATATTATAGCGAAAGATAATGTTAAAGGAGGAGCAATCGCTTTTATTTCTGACATTACTGACTTGAAGAAACAACAGTTACATATTCTAAGAGAGCATCAAAGGTATCGTTCACTTTTTGAAAATTCTCCGGTTCCAACTTGGGATGAAGATTTTTCATTAATTAAGAAGCGAATAGATGAACTGAAATTACAGGGTGTAAAAGATTTTAATGAGTTTTTTAATAATAATTTGGATGAGGTTGATCGTTGTGCTCAATTGTTAATTGTAAATGACGTGAATCAAGCGGTTGTTGATTTAAATGAAACCACGTCAAAAGAGGAGCTGATTGATGGATTTCGACTTTTGGTAAATAGTAAGTCTACAGAATATGCTATTCGTCAGATGGTAGCGATTGCAGAAGGGGATCTGGAGTGTGAATTTGATGCAGAATTAAAAACATTCAAAGGGAATTTAAGGCATGTCAACTTTAAGTGGGCGGTCGTAAAAGGGTATGAGGATAATTACGGAAAAGTATATTTAACTACATCGGATGTTACTGCTCGTATTATTGCTGAAAATGAAACACTTAAAGTTGCGAATAGAGAAAAGGAGTTACTTTTAATGGAAATTCATCATCGGGTAAAAAACAACCTTCAGATCATGAGTAGTCTCTTAAATCTCCAGAAAAATACAAGCGAAGATAAGGCTACACAAGAATTATTTGATCTCAGTTTGCATCGAATTAAGGCAATGGCAATTGTCCATGACCTTTTGTATAAGACAAAAGATTTTTCTAAAATTAATTTTAGAGACTACATGAATGCTTTAATTGCTCCATTAATTGCTTCAACACATGATGGAATCAATAACATCGATGTTGAAATAAAAGCTCCCGATTGCTTTTTTAATATTAATACGGCAATTCCAATTGGGTTGTTAACAAACGAAATTATAACGAATTCAATTAAGCACGGTTTTGAAAGTAGTCAAAAACGAAAAATTTATGTGTTTTTGTCATCAATAGCGAATGACGAATACACTCTTTCTATTGGTGATAACGGTAAGGGGTACCCGAAGGAGATTAATTTTGAAAATACGGATACTTTAGGCTTACAGTTAATAATGAGTCTAACAGATCAATTAGGCGGTGTTATTACACGAAGTTTCATTGAGGCCGGCACACATTATAAGATTAAATTTAAAGAAGTTCGATAACACTTCTTAAATAGATTCATGTTCATTTCATTCGTAGCCTACGATTTAGTAACTTTGCTTTTTTATTTTTAAGATGGCAGACACTAGATATAATTTAAGAGGCGTTTCAGCAGGGAAGGAAGATGTTCATAGCGCGATTAAAAACGTAGATAAAGGACTTTTTCCACAAGCTTTTTGTAAGATTGTACCAGATCACCTAAGCGGTGATGAGGATTACTGTGTGGTAATGCATGCAGATGGTGCTGGAACAAAATCTTCTTTGGCCTATATGTATTGGAAAGAAACAAATGATGTTTCTGTCTGGAAAGGAATTGCCCAAGATGCTTTAATCATGAATATTGATGATTTGTTATGTGTTGGCGCAACGGATAAAATTTTACTGTCATCTACGATTGGTAGAAATAAAAACCTTGTAACAGGTGAGGTTATTTCTGCAATAATAAATGGAACTGAAGAGTTGTTAGAAAATTTGAGAAGCCAAGGAATTGGGATTCACTCTACTGGTGGAGAAACAGCTGATGTTGGCGATTTAGTTAGAACGATTATCGTAGACTCAACCGTGGTATGTAGAATGAAGCGTTCAGATGTTATTTCTAATCATACGATTCAAGATGGGGACGTAATTGTTGGGTTAGCATCTTTTGGCCAAGCAACTTATGAAACAGAATACAATGGTGGTATGGGAAGTAACGGATTAACTTCTGCCAGACATGATGTGTTTAACAAAAGTCTTGCTGAAAAATATCCAGAGAGTTTTGACCCAAGTGTTCCAAGTGATTTAGTTTATTCTGGTTCTAAAAGTCTATTAGAAGAAGTTGGCGCACCATTAAATGCTGGGAAATTAGTCCTTTCACCAACTAGAACGTATGCTCCAATTATTAAGAAAATATTAGATCAGCATAGAAATGACATTCACGGAATGGTTCATTGTTCGGGTGGAGCGCAAACGAAAGTACTTCATTTTGTTGATAATGTACATGTGATAAAAGATAACTTATTCCCAATTCCTCCTTTGTTTGATTTAATTCAAAAAGAATCGAATACAGATTGGAAAGAGATGTACAAGGTTTTCAACATGGGACACAGAATGGAATTATATGTTCCTAAAGAGCATGCGGAAAGTATCATGGAGATATCAAAATCGTTCAATGTTGACGCGCAAATTGTGGGTCGTGTTGAAGCTTATGATGGAAAAAAACTAACTATCAATTCTCCTTATGGAGAGTTTATCTATTAATTATGAACGATTTATTGCAAAAACTTGAAGCGATTAATATTCGCTTTATCGAAGTTGGAAGGTTAATAGTGGATCCAGATATTATTGCTGATATGAAGCGATATGTAAAACTTAATAAGGAGTACAAGGACTTAGAAGAAATAGTTGCTATTTATAAAGAGTATAAAAGCTTAACGGATAATATAAAATCTTCCAAAGAGCTATTAGAGGAAGAAAAAGATCCTGAAATGCGAGAAATGGCAAAGATGGAAATTGACATGCTTGAAAAAAGTCGTCCGGAAATGGAGGAAAAAGTAAAGTTTATGCTTATACCTAAAGATCCTGAAGATGAAAAAAGTGCCATTATGGAGCTTCGAGCAGGTACTGGAGGAGACGAAGCTTGTATTTTCGTGGAAGACTGTTTTAGAATGTATACAATGTACTTTAAGGAAATGGGATGGTCCTACGAAGTTTTAAATTCAAATGAAGGTGGAACAAAAGGATTTAAAGAGATTTCATTGGAAATTACTGCTCCTAGTGCATATGGAGTTTTGAAATTTGAATCTGGAGTGCATCGGGTACAGCGTGTTCCTGAAACAGAATCTCAAGGTAGAGTTCATACTTCAGCCATTACAATTGCGGTTCTTCCTGAAGCGGAAGAAGTAGATTTTGAACTAAACATGGCTGATGTAAGAAGAGATACATACCGAGCTTCAGGAGCTGGGGGTCAGCACGTAAATAAAACGGAATCAGCTATCCGATTGACTCACATCCCTACAGGGGTTGTGGCTGAATGTCAAGATGGACGTTCTCAGCATAAAAATCTTGAAAAGGCAATATCTATGTTGAGATCAAGATTGTACCAAATTGAGCTAGAAAAGCTGCAAACAGAAAGAGCAGAACACAGAAAATCGCTTGTTTCCACGGGTGATAGATCTGCTAAAATTAGAACATACAATTATCCTCAAGGAAGAATTACCGATCATCGTATTAATAAGACATTGTATAATTTAAGTTCATTTATGAATGGTGATTTACAAGAAATGATTGATTCATTAAAAATGGCTGAAAACGCAGAGAAATTAAGAGGCGAACAGGTTTAATTTCTGAAAGAAGATAATTATAAGAGATATGACAAGAGAAGAGTTAATTGCGCAAATTAGAATTAAGAAATCATTTTTATGCGTGGGTTTAGATACCGATTTAGAAAAAATTCCTGCTCATCTTTTAGACTTGGAAGATCCAATTTTTGAATTCAATAAGGCAATTATTGATGCAACAAAAGACTATTGTGTTGCTTACAAACCGAACATCGCTTTTTATGAATGTCATGGACCGAAAGGATGGGAATCTCTGAAGAAAACACTGGATTACATCCCGAAAAACATTTTCACAATTGCAGACGCAAAACGAGGCGATATCGGAAACACTTCAAAATACTATGCAGATACTTTCTTTAAGTATTTGGACGCAGATTCTGTTACTATAGCTCCGTATATGGGTGAAGATAGCGTTACGCCATTTATGGATTACAAGGGTAAATGGGTGATAATGTTAGCATTAACATCTAATAAAGGTGCGCTGGATTTTCAATTCACGAAGGATCAAAATAATGAAGAATTGTATAAAAAGGTATTGAGAAAATCTCAAAAATGGGGGACGGATGAAAATCTAATGTATGTAGTTGGTGCGACGAGAGCTGAAGGTATTGGTGAAGTTCGTAAAATGGTGCCAAATCATTTCTTTCTTGTTCCTGGGGTTGGCGCTCAAGGCGGCTCTCTTGAAGACGTGGCTAATTTTGGATGGAATAAAGATTGCGGAATTATAGTGAATTCATCAAGAGGAATTATTTATGCGTCCGATCAAGAGGATTTTGCATCCGAAGCAGGTAGAGAGGCAAAAGCACTTCAACAAAAAATGGAAGCTATCCTAAATTCAAAAGGGTTTTAAAAAATAAATCCAATCGTATTACTTGTTGTTTTTCATTGTGTTAAGTCAAAGTTAATTTTGATAATTAATAAAAATTTTATTAATTTAATTTGACAAAAACGTATCAATTGAAAGATTCAAAATGGTTCAGTGCTATCTCGTTTGCCTTTTTAATTGGCTTAAATTGTTTGTTTTTCTTGGCATGGAAATCAGATGAAATGAACCAAAATAGAACTGTTTTCACAGTTTCTGTATTACTTTTAAGTGCACTTATCGTTATAATTTTTTTGGCAAGAGTTCGAAAAAAAGAATCGAAAGACCGCTTGATTAGTAAATATCGAAAAGATTAGATTTTCTTACAATTTCATCCCATTTTATTTCCTGTGTTATTGTCTTGTTAATTCCTTTGTGTGCTCATTTATAAACCGTACTTTTGTGGCTTGTTTAATTATTGATTTAGACGTAAATGTGGCAGTATATTGCTAATATTATTCTTCGTAACCGTTTTACCATTCTTGGTATTATCGCTTTGTTAACTGTATTTTTTGGTTACAATGCAGTAACGGGTCTTAAACTTGACAATAAATACGGGATACTTTTACCTAAGAATGCAGATGCGAAAAAAGATTACGATCGTTTCAAATCAATGTTTGGTGAAGATGGAGGTACACTTGTAATTGCAATAAAAACAGACTCTTTATACTCTGAAACAAATTTATTGAAATGGAAGGAGTTAGGTGATTCAATTTTAACCCTTGATGGTGTGCTTTCTGTGGTTTCAGAAGCGACGATGTTTACAATAACAAACAACGAGGCCGAACATAAGTTTGAAGCTCATCGTGTGTTTTCAGACGTTAGCTTTACTGAGAAATCCGCAGACTCAATTCAGCGAGAAATTAAGAACAATCCCTTGTATAAAGGATTGCTCTACAATAAGAAAGAAAACGTTTCTTTAATGATGATCGGAATCGATGAAAGTTTTGTTTCAGATCAAAAAAAGGCAAATGTTATACTAGATCTCGAGGCAATAGCCAATTCATACGAAGCGTATTTTGGTGTCCCAAAATTTGCCGGAATGCCTCATTTAAGAGTTGTTATCGGTAAAAGAGTAATGAAGGAAATGTTCATTTTCATTGGACTTTTGATTTTGATTACCTCGCTTTTAATGTACTTTTTCTTCAGATCACTGCGTGTTGTATTGATCTGTAATTTAGTTGTTGCAATCGCCGTAATTTGGTCGATGGGATCTATTGCAGTGCTAAATTTCAATATAACGATCATAATGGCATTAATTCCACCATTGATGATTGTTATTGGAATCCCTAACTGTATTTTCTTGTTTACGAAATATCATCAAGAGGTTCGTGAACATGGAAACAAAGTACTTGGTTTAACACGTGTAATTAAAAAGATTGGGACGGCAACTTTCCTAACTAACTTAACAACTTCATTAGGTTTTTTAACCTTTGTAACAACAAATTCACCTAAACTAATGCAGTTTGGTATTACGGCTTCAATAAACATTATAATGGTGTTTATCTTGTCGATTTGTATACTACCAATAATTATTTCGTTATCTAAATCACCAAAGCCAAGACATCTTAAGCATTTAGAGAGAAAATTAGCGACTGGCTTGTTGGATTATCTTGTTCATATTACTGTAAATCATCGCAAGTGGATTTATCTCGTTACAATTGGAATCGTTGGTCTAAGTATTGCAGGATTAACTCAAATTAAAGCGACTGGTAATATAACGGGTGATTTACCTCAAGGACATAAAATTTTAAAGGATTTTAATTTCATTCAAAAAGAATTTGGAGGGTCAATCCCTTTTGAAATAATGGTTGACTATAAAGAACCAAGTAGGTTAAGTAAAAAGTCAACGTTAGAAGGCATAGAATCTATCCAAAACAGGTATTCGAAAGACCCTCTTTTCTCGAAACAAATTTCTTACATCGACATGTTGAAGGCTGCGAATATGGCCTACCATAACAATGATTCAACGCACTATAAATTAGTCACGAGTAAACGAAAGTTAAGTCAGTTAAAACAATACATTGATAGCTCTGTGATAACAAACACGAAAGGTGTTGGTGTAGCATTAAATGAATTAATGGATACTTCGGCTTGCGTTCTTAGAATTCGATCTCAAATGATGGATATCGGTTCTTACGAAGTGAGTGATAAAGCTAAATTAATGAAAGTTGTTATTGATTCAATTCTGAATCCTAACAAACCTGAAATTGAAAAGCTTTATAAAAAATACGATAAGAAGAAAAGCATTTCTGCTTTGGAAGAATTGTTATGGAATAACAATGGTATTTCGAATAATCTTTCCGAAAAGTATATAAAAACAGAGGCTGATAGATTTGATTATGATTCTGATCCACACGCTTTTTTAGCCAAGTTTTATAAGGATAAGGATTTCAAGCAGAATGTAAGAGCTTCCATTGACCATGAATATTTTGACTTCACCTTAACGGGGACATCGATTGTCGCTTCTGAAGGGACGCATTACATGGTACTTAATTTATTTACTAGTTTACTGTTCGCAATATTGGCAATTTCCATCCTAATGGCAATTCTATTTAGATCTTGGCGAATGGTTATGATCTCCTTGATTCCTAACTTCATTCCTTTATTATTCACTGCTGGAGTTATGGGTTGGCTCGGTATTCCTTTAAAGCCTTCAACTTTATTGGTCTTTAGTATTGCTTTTGGTATTTCTGTTGATGATACTATTCACTATTTGGCGAAGTATCGACAAGAGCTAAAAACAAAACGATGGGATCAAAAAGAATGTATTATTATGGCCATTAGAGAAGCTGGACTTGGGATGTTCTATACCTCTATTATATTATTTAGTGGCTTCATCATGTTTGCATTTTCTCAATTTGGAGGGACACAAGCATTAGGTCTTCTCGTTTCTTTAACATTGTTAGTTGCGATGATTACAAATTTGGTGGTTTTACCGTCATTACTGTTATCCTTTGAAAATAGGTTGACTACGAAATCATTTGAGGAGCCTTATTTTGACGCTTACAATGAAGAAAGTGATTTAGATTGGGAAAATCTTGGAATAGAATCTGAAGTCACTGAAGAGCGTGTGGTTAAAACATCAGAATCAAATGAAATTTCTTGATACTTATACCAAATCTATTGAGCAGGAACTTTCAAATGTTGAATTTCCTGACGCACCTCAAAACTTATACAATCCTTTAAGGTATTTTTTAGAAATAGGCGGAAAAAGAATTCGTCCCATTTTAACGTTGATGGGGGCTGAATTGTTTGGATTAAAATCTCATGTGGTAATAAATCAAGCTGTTTCGGTTGAATTGTTTCATAATTTCTCATTGATTCATGATGATATAATGGATGAAGCACCTTTGCGTAGAGGGAAGGAAACAATACATCAAAAATGGAATCAAAACATCGGTATTTTATCAGGTGATGTTTTATTAATTAGAGCTTATCAGAGTTTAAGTAGTGGTGCAGATAACCATTTAGCAGATTTACTTACGGTCTTTAACAATACTGCTATTGAAGTTTGTGAAGGGCAACAAATGGATATGGATTTTGAAGATAGAAGTGATGTTTCTATTCAAGAATACATCGAAATGATACGTTTGAAAACATCTGTATTGTTAGGTTGTGCTTTGGAGTTTGGTGCCATTATGGCAAATGCTTCTGAAATCGATAGAAGAAACTTATATAATTTTGGACAATTAATAGGAGTCGCTTTTCAAATTCAAGATGATATTTTGGATTTGTACGCTGATCCGGATAAGTTTGGAAAACAAGTTGGAGGAGATGTAATTGCGAATAAAAAGACAATTCTTTTTTTAACGGCGATTGAAAAATCAACCGCTGAACAAATTAAAAGGTTGGAAAATCTATCATTAGAAAAAGATTCTTCATTGAAAGTCGCTGGAGTTAGGGACTTATTTAATGAGTTGGAAGTGAAAGCGCATTGCGAATCTGTTATGAAAGATTACTTTGATCGTGCTATGCTAGCTCTAGAAGCAGTTCAAGTAACTTCAGATAGAAAGAAATCTCTTACCGAATTAGCGAATTATTTAATTCAGCGAGATATCTAAAAATTGCATATATTTAAGTATGCCATTTAATAGATTAAATCATTCAATTCTTGGGGAAATTAGGCCTAGATTTTCATTGAAATCTAAGAAGGATCCTGAATTACTTCTTAGTGCGATTGAGAATTCTCTCTCTAAAGATAAAACAGTCTCAGGTGAGAGGTCTGATCATTTGGTTTTTCTAAAAACACCCTCATGGGAACAGCATTATTGGTCGCCTGAAATGACTGTGAGAATTGAAGTGGAAGAGTACACTGATTACGCGTCAATTAATTGTTTAATTGGTCCGAGACAGACAGTTTGGGCCTTATGGGCATTTATTTATTCTTCTTTTGCTTTGATTACATTGTTTGGTGGAATTTTTGGCCTAGTACAGTACAAAACGATGGGTTTTAGTTATTGGCTTTGGGTCATTCCTTTTGGTGTAGTGGCCATAAGTAGTGCTTTTGTAGCTGCAAAAGTTGGACAACGAAAAGGCCGTGACCAAATGTTACATTTAGTCAGTTTCTTATATCATTCTCTTTCTGAGGTAGATGAAATCGAGAGGAATTAATTTTTTAATAGGATTGTGTAGTGACCAACAAGTGCGTGTCTTTCAAATGAAAGTAGCCAAACATGCAGCAGTTTAGGGTTTTTAATGTCAAGGTGGAGTAGAGGTCCATCAATTCCTATAGTGTGACTATCAAGCCATTTACCTGAATTGTCCATTAATAATGCAAAATATGGGTTTTCTCTGCTGTTTAAACCGTCATGCGATCTAGCATCTTCATAAAATGGATGATTACCGATTCCCATCGGATATTGTTTCCCACTATTTGCATCTGAAGTTTTTAGACGTGGTAAATCCGCAAAATTTAATCCGCCAAATACAAAGTAAGTTTGTTCTCCATTTTTTCCTTTAAAACTAAAAATGAGTTCGTCGCATTTACCTCCATTTTTTGATAAGGTTTGCTTGGATCCAACATTCTCTAATCGAAAAAATCTACCTAATTGTGTTTTTCGTGGTTCTTTGCGATTGTAATATCCTGGTTGCGAAAATGTTGCGAATGTAGATGAATCCGTCTGGAAGTCTGTCATCCTTGCGGTGTTGGCCGGATAAATAATGGCCTTCTTTTTCTTTTTACGTTCTCCTTTTAGCGGGTACAATGCATTCGATAAGTCCTTAAATTTAAGCGTTTCAATTGTGTCTATCCCCTTTCTAATTAATGAAAAATCTATTTCTTTACTAGATGGATTAACCCACGATTCAAGGTGTTTAGCATATTTATCGAATGGTAATTTATTCCGCTGTTCAAATAAGTCTGAGTATAGTGCTTTCGGAAAATTAAACCAACCATGATAAAAGACTTTGTCGATTCCATCTTCTTGAGCATAAAAGAACACTTCCCATAAATAGGAATTCAAACAATTTCTTGCGATATCAATTCGTGTTATTTTTTCGCCATTTACTGTAAATTCTCGTGGGGTAACTGCCCTTAAATCTAAACCTGTCCATTTCACCTGGTTTCGGTTCCATTCTTGATTTACGATTGCTAAAAGAGACAAATATTCATCTTGTTTAACGGATGTTGGAATGGTAGGAATAAATTCGTTTAGGCTAATATTAGTCATGATAACCGTATCATCCTTTTCTTTTGTTGGCGTAATTGTTATCGTGAATTTACCATAATTAGGAACAAACGAAATTTGGGACATTTCAGTTTTTATGTATTTTTTGTGTCTTATTGAAATGTCAGGATTATCTGGATATTCAGCATCGGAAAGCTCTTTCAGTAGGGCACAATTATCACATACTACAACTCCATGATCTTTATCTTTCATGATGCATGAAGAAGTTATCACAATTAATAAAAGTGTTAAAAAAAGCTTAAACATATACGTCCTAATTTCTTGTAAATGTACGCAACAAATGATATTTGAAACAAAAAGTTTTACTGAATTAAAATGTTCTAAGTAATTTTTAGTTGTATAATTATACTTTCTTGTACCAAGAATGAAAATTAATTGATGACTGATAAAGAGTTTCTTGAATTGATTACAAAGGATGCAAATGCTGCATACACTTACTTGGTGCATGAATATTCTCAGAAAGTATTTAATTCAATCATTAATATAGTTCGTAATACTGAGGATGCAGAAGATATAGTTCAAGAAGTCTTCACGTCTATTTTTACGGGTATTGATGGTTTTAAGGGCGATTCTAAAATTAGTACTTGGATATATAGCCTTACATTGAATAAATCGAAGGAATTTTTACGGCATAAGACACGTAAAAAACGGTTTGGTTACTTGAAGGTAATTGATGAACAAACGGAAAATTTCTTGGTTGAATGTAAACATCCTGGAATTTTATTGGAAGACAAAGAATTGGCTAGTATCTTATTTGAAGCGTTAGATAAATTGCCAGAAAATCAACGAATTGCTTATAATTTATCTAAGATTGAAGGACTTAGTTATTCTGAAACCGCCGAATTTATGGGTTTGTCAGTGTCATCTGTTGAATCTTTGTTATTTAGAGCAAAAAAGAATTTGCAAGAAAATTTGAAAGAATATTATAAAAATCAATAATCTCACGCAAGATTTTAATTTAAAAAGTATCATAAGAGACATGGAAGACATTGAAAGAAAAGTTGACAAAGTGTTATCAGTATCTGATAGGGTTAAGCGTACTCCTATTTCGAATGAATTAAATGCAAGACTCCATGCCATTCCTTTTCAATTAAGGAAGGTTGAATTTACCCCGTTATCAATGGTATTATCAATCGCTGCTAGTATTCTTTTTTTAGTGGGTGTGAATTTCACCATTTTAAAGAATTACTCCAAAGTTCAGGATGCTAAATCAGAAATGTCAATGACTGCCAACGAAGGTTATTTTGATTATTTAAATGTATTATAATGAAAAGTTTGAAATTTTATAAATCACTATCCCTAGTATTGTTTTTAGTGAATGTAGGTGTTTTGGTGTTCTTTTGGGTGAATAGGCCGCCACATCCACACGAAAGAATATTACTTAGCGAATTACTTGAGTTAAAGGGCCAAGTAAAAAATGAAGTAGACATTATGGAAAAGCAACACCATATTGAAAAGAGAAGATTGATTAAGGAAGATAAATTGCTTCATAAGCGCATGATGAATTCCGTTGGAAGTGGAAAAACATTTGATTCCTTTCAGGTACAGTTAAGTGCTAACAAATCAAAAATTGAGAGAATGACCTTTGAGTTTTTTGATGATATTACATCTAAATTAGACTCGAATCAACGTATAAAATTGAAAGCATTTATCAATAGTCAATTAGAAATTATAAACGGATTCCCTCCGAAAAAGAAATAAAAAAAGCCACGGTCCTGTACTCCGTGGCTTTTCCAATCTATAGTTACCTCTTTGAGGTGGTAGAATTACTTGTTTAATGCGCTTTTCACAGCGTCTGCAATCATTTTTCCATCAGCTTTTCCTGCCAACTTCGAAGATAATATTCCCATAACTTTCCCCATGTCTTGTGGACCTGAAGCGCCCGTAGTTGCAATAGCAGCTTGAACTTCAGTAGCTATTTCACTTTCCGTCATCATTGTTGGTAGGTATGCTTCAATAACTTCAGCTTGAAATTTTTCATCTGTAGCTAAATCTTCTCTACCTTCTTTAATGTATAAGTCATAAGTTTCGACGCGTTGCTTGTGGAGTTTCATTACAATTTTCATTGCTGTTTCTTCAGAAACATCACCATTACCTGAAGTCGCTTCTAATAAAAGTTTCGCTTTAATATCTCTTAATGCAGCAAGCTTCTCTTTTTCTCGAGCTAACATTGCTGATTTAATATCTGCGTTAATTGTGTCTAAAAATCCCATTAATCTACGTTATCGTGCAAGAAAGAATTGTTTCCATTTAAAGACGATCCATTTTCGTCGTTAGAAACACTAAATCTACTTACGTTGTTTTGTTCGCTTGGTTGCGAGTTATCTAATTGTACATTTCTTCTTAAGAAAGCAGGCTCATTTTCCAATTCTTGAATTCCTTCAGCTTTTTTCAATTTTTGCGTATACTCTTGGATTCTAGCAAGTCTTTCTTGAGCTCTTTTTTGTTGTTCTTGTGGAGAAACATGGTGCTTTTCAACAACATCTTCTAATTCAATAGAATCTTCAACTTCATCTTCCAATTCATAGCGAGTAATTTCTTCGCTAGATTCGTTAGAGCTAGAAGCGCTATTGTTCCATTCAAAATCCATTGTTTTTTGTGGTTCAGCAGCAGGTGTTGACCAGTTATTAACTGCAGGCTCTTCAGATACAGTTGACTTTAAAAATGGCTCATCTTGATCCAATTTTAATTCTGTTGCACCGTTCCAAACATTGCTAGCAGTTGGAGATTCCATTGGCTTAACAATTTCCTCTTTTTTCGTTTCTTCTAAAGTTGTAACGTTTTTTGTTGGTGCTTTTTCAAAGCCAGTTAGTGGAGTACTTTTAAATCCTGTTGCGATCACAGTAACACTTATTTTTTCTCCTAAACTTGCATCTTTTGCATGTCCGAAAATAACATCAGCAGTAGAACCAGCAGCATCTTGTATGTAATCAGTAATTTCTGAAATCTCATCCATTAACACTTCTTTATCTCCGTAAGTAATGTTTAACAATACGTACTCAGCACCACTAATATCATTGTCATTCAACAATGGTGATTCAAGTGCTTTTTCAACCGCTTTAATCGCTCTATTATCTCCTTCAGCTGTTGCTCTACCCATAATTGCTACGCCACTATTTTTCATTACAGTGTTAACATCGTTGAAATCGACATTGATAGAACCTGTAACTTCAATAACTTCAGCAATACCACGTGCAGCAGTCGCTAAAATATCATCTGCCTGAGAGAAAGCCTCACCGATAGACAAGTTACCCGTAATTTCACGTAAACGTTCATTGTTTATAACCAAAAGCGTATCAACGTTTTGACGCATCGCTTCTAAACCTTCTTCAGCTTGAATTCTTCTTTTTCTTCCTTCAAAATTAAATGGAACAGTAACAATACCTACTGTTAAAATTCCCATTTCTTTTGCAACTTGAGCAATTACTGGTGCAGCACCAGTACCTGTTCCACCACCCATACCAGCGGTAACGAAAACCATTTTAGCACCTTTGCTTAAATATTCTCTAATCTCATCAATATTTTCTATTGCCGCATTTTTACCAGTTTCTGGTAAAGAACCAGCACCTCTTCCTTCAGTTAAAGATGGTCCTAATTGTATTTTATGCGGAACTGGTGAAATTTCTAATGCTTGTAAATCTGTATTACATACCACAAAGTCAACGCCTTCAATACCATGGTTGTACATGTGATTAACAGCATTGCTTCCGCCCCCTCCTACACCAATTACTCTGATGATAGATGACTTGTTGTCTTTTGGTAATTCGAAATCCATTTTATATAATTTAGTTTGTTGTTGTTCTATTTGTTGTCTTTAATATTTTTGGATCAATCCTCCTCAGCGAACCAATCTTTTCCTTTTTTAATCATTGAATCAAAAAAGGATCCTCTTGATTTATTTGAATGTGTTTTCACGTCTCCAGTACTAGCTGCTTCAGGTTCTTTTTCAACTTTCAATTCATCAATTTCCCTTAAATCTTGAAAACCTTTTAATACAAGTCCAATTCCAGTTGCATACATCGGACTTTTCATTTCTTCCGTATTAGAATTAGACAAGTGCTCTGTAGGGTATCCAATGCGAGTATCCATTCCAGTAGCGTATTCAAATAACTGTGTGATGTGCTTCAATTGAGATCCACCACCAGTAACTACAATTCCACCAATAAGTTTCTTCTCAAAACCAGAATTCCTGATTTCGTAAAAAACCAAATCAATGATTTCTTCCATTCTTGCTTGTATAATACTTGCAAGATTTCTTAATGTTATTTCTTTCGGCGCTCTTCCTCTTAAACCAGGGATTGCTACTACTTCGTTTTCTTGACTTTCACTTGCAACAGCTGAACCGAATTTTTGTTTCAGTTTTTCAGCTTGTTTTTTCATGATTGTACAACCTTCTTTGATGTCTTCTGTAATTACATTTCCACCAAATGGAATGACTGCGGTATGACGAATTATTCCTTCATGAAAAATTGCAACATCCGTAGTACCACCACCTATATCAACCAAAACAACTCCAGCTTCTTTTTCTTCTTCTGTTAAAACAGCGTCTGCAGAAGCAATTGGCTCAAGAATAATATCTTTTACAACTAAACCTGATCTTTCAACACATTTGTGGATGTTTAAGCAAGCTCCAACGTTTCCTGTAATGATATGGAAATTTGCTTCCAAACGGATACCAGACATTCCAATTGGATCTTTTATTCCAGTTTCATTGTCAACAATGTATTCTTGAGGTAAAACTGTTATTATTTGTTCCCCTGGAGGCATTGCCATTCTATACATGTCATCTACTAATTTGTCAATATCACTTTGACTAATTTCAGATTCAATATTTGTTCTTGTATGAATTCCTCTGTGTTGAATGCTCTTAATGTGTTGACCCGCAATACCAACATTAACAGTTTTAATTTTTAGTTTGCCTTCAGTTCGAGATTCAGTTTCTTCGATGGCTGTTGAGATAGATTGTATGGTTTTATCAATATTAGATACCATTCCACGCATAACACCTAAAGATTCGGTTTTACCCATAGAAAGAATCTCTATTTTTCCATGCTCATTTTTTTTCCCCACGAAACAAGCGATTTTCGTAGTACCAATATCTAAACCAACAATAATTTTACTCATTTCTATATTTTTTTTCCAGAATCAATCTGTACTCTTTTTTTTGCAAACAATTTGACCGTTAAATTTCAAACTTATCTCCTCGTATTTAGCCCATCCTTCGTATGGGATAGCTTCTTTGTAAAAGACACGTAATTTCTCAAATTTTTCAGCTACTTCCTCCTCAGAAAATGCCGATCCAAAAACGATTACTTGGTCTCCAACAAGTGGTTTAAGTTTAAAATCACCATTCTTTTCAAGGTGTATTTGACCTATCAGTGAATGGAATAATGCATCATTACAAACATAACTCGAAATTCGATACACATCGTCTAGTTTTCGAATACTTTTCAAGGAATCATTGTTAATAATTTCAGGTACATTTTCATTTGCAAGTCCTTCCTCTATATCTCCTGTAACAACAAGGCATCTGGCGGTATGTGTAGGTGTTGTTTTTATGAAAAAACCATCCGTATCTAGGTAGAAAGATTCTCCTTTTTTGTTGAAAACTCGTGCAATTGGTTTTCTAAGCCTTAAATCTATTCGAATTATGCCGTTAATTTGTTGAAATACAGTTGCTTCTTTGATCTGCGTGATTTGATTTAAAAATTCTTGAATTGCTTCACTTTTAACTTGCTCACTTTTTTGACCATCGTAAATTAAATTTGCTCTTTTTAATTTCAGAATAAGTTCTTTTTCTGTAATAAAATCGTCTTCGCCATCAACGTTTATTGTTATTTCAGGTAAGCCTATTATTTTTCCATTTCTGTATTGTTGCACAAGAACCATGAGTACAATTACACCGATTGTAAATAAAGACCATAATGATATTTTTAACCATTTTTTCATGTTAGAACTGATTTTATTTCGCATACAATTTTATCGATGTCTCCAGCGCCAATCGTAATCGTTAATTGTGGCTTTTTATTTTTGATGTAGTTAATGGCTTCCTCTGGTTGCAATACCATTTTGCTTTCAGATTTGATAGCATCTAAAAGTGCGTTACTTGTTATTCCTTCGATTGGTTCTTCCCTTGCTGGATATATTGGAAGGAGAATTATTGTATCAACCTTACCAAGTTCTTCGGCAAACTCATTAAAAAAGTCGCGCGTTCTTGAAAATAGGTGAGGCTGGAATATCGCGGTTATTTCAGTTGATGGGTAAAGCTTTTTTACTGCATTTATGAAGGCTCCAATTTCTGTTGGATGATGTGCATAGTCGTCAATATAAATTGAATTTTGATTTTTTAAATGATATTCAAAACGGCGCTTAACACCTTTAAATGTTGCGAGTCCCAGTCGGATTTCATTTTCTGTTAATCCAAGTTTTTGACAAAGTGCAACACAACCTACTGCATTTTCTGCATTGTGTTCACCAGGTAGTCCAATTTCTACTTTTGGCCACAAACTTGATTCTGTTTGGATGTCAATAAAATATTTACCGTCTCGAAAAACTGCATTGTTTCCAAAATAGTCACCTCCTTTTCCAAAGGAATAGGTAATCGTGTTTGGATGTGATAAATCTACATCAACATGTCTAACTAAAAAGCCTGCTGGATCAATTTTCTTTGCATATTGTTTAAATCCTTCAAGGAAGGTATTGGAATCACCATAGATATCTAAATGGTCAGCATCGGTTGTTGTCACAATGGATGCAAAAGGAGAAAGTTGTAAAAATGATCGATCAAATTCATCTGCTTCCACAACTGTAAATTCTGCATCTATGGTTGAAATAAAGTTTGAATTTGCATTGGTGCTTATTCCTCCAAGGAAAGCATTACATTTTTTACTTGATTGATCTAGAATGTGTGCAAGAAGTGTGCTGGTTGTAGTTTTTCCGTGAGTTCCAGCGACTCCTAAACCAATTGAATTTTCAGTTATAATCCCAAGAATTTCTGCTCTTTTTTTTAGTGTAAATCCTGTGTCCTTTAAAAAAATGAATTCGCCTAGTTTTGCGGGTATAGCAGGCGTATAGATAACTAAAGTGTTTTCTTTAGATTGAAATTCTGAAGGGATGTTTTCTTCAAGGTCTTCAAAATGAACTTTAATTCCTTCTTCTGATAAAATCGTTGTTAGCGGAGTTGAGGTCTTATCATACCCTCCAACATTTAGTCCGTTTTGATTAAAATACCGAGCTAGTGAAGACATTCCGATTCCTCCAATTCCAAGGAAGTATATGTTTTTATAAAGCGATATGTCGAATCTCGTTGTTGGCATTAATGTTTTAATTTTTCAAGTTGATTCACGATGTCTGATGTAGCATTTGGTTTCCCTAGACTGTGAATGTTTTTGGACATCACCTCACATTTTTTAGTGTCTGTTAATAATTCTTTAATTGTCGGAATTAGGACGTTTACACATTCTTCATCCGTTACAAGAATTGCCGCTTTTTTATCAACCAATGCCATCGCATTTTTCGTTTGATGGTCTTCAGCAACATTTGGTGATGGAACAAGAATTGTTGGTTTTTTAACGAGACAAAGTTCAGATACTGAAATTGCACCAGCTCTTGATACCACAATGTCAGCAATGGCATATGCGAAATCCATACGGGAAATGAATTCAACTAATTTCACGTTAGGCGGTAGTTGCTTACTGTATTCTTGATTTAATTTATCATGATACAGTTTTCCGCATTGCCATAAAATTTGAACTTCGCTTGGGATGTTGTTTAATTGATTGACAACACTATTGTTTAGCGTTCTTGCTCCAAGACTGCCCCCCATTATTAAAACCGTTTTTTTGTTTGGGTCGAATTGGTAGAAATCAAATCCTTCGTTTCTTTTCCCTTCGGTATCAACCATGTTTTGACGTGTAGGATTTCCAGTGATCACAATTTTGTTTGCTGGGAAATATTTTTCAAGACCATCGTACGCAACACAAATACGTTGCACTTTTTTTGCCAATAATTTGTTGGTTTTACCTGGAAAAGAGTTTTGTTCTTGAACAAGACAAGGTATTCCAATAAGCGTTGCTGCTTTTAATGTTGGCCCACTTGCATATCCACCAACTCCTACAACAACATCGGGATTAAAGTCCTTAATTATTTTGCGCGCTTTTATTAAGCTTTTTAAAATTTTAAATGGAAGAAGTAGGTTTGAAACAGCAAATTTTCTTTTGAATCCTACAATTTTTAAACCGATAATTTCATATCCTGCTGCTGGAACCTTCTCCATTTCCATTTTTCCTTCGGCGCCAACAAATAGAATTTGTGCATCTGGATTACGACGTTTTATTTCATCTGCAATTGCAATTGCAGGGAAGATGTGACCTCCAGTTCCTCCTCCAGAAATTATTACTTTGTTCAGTTGCATATTAGTTTGTTGTTGATTCTGTTTCAGTATCTTCTTCGATACCTGTTTCAAGTTGTTGGTTGTATGCGATTGATTGTACGATGCCTAATGCAAAGCAAGTCATAATTAGAGCAGATCCTCCCATGGCAAGTAAGGGCATATTCTGACCTGTTACCGGAAATATTCCAGTACAAACAAGCATGTTTACTGATGCCTGAGTGATTAGGAGTACCCCAATTCCGATACAAACGTATGTTTCAAATGTCTTCGTTGAATTTAATCCGATCCGCATAATTCTATAGAGTAGAATAAGATAGAGTAGGACAAGTATAACGGAAGAAATTAAACCGAATTCTTCGACAAAACTTGCATAATAGAAATCGGCATACGCTTCTGGTAAAAATGATTTCAATTCACCATCACCAACACCTTTACCAAAGATGGACCCACTGTAAATAGCTAGTTCTGCATTCATTGCTTGTGAGTTTGCGATAACATCAACATCGTCAGAAACACGGTTAAAAATTCTATTTTCCCAAGTTTCTAAACGGGGTAATAAATTTAATTCTGGAGCTGCTTTATGTACAAGTACAATTAGTGCTAGTGCAGCAATACCACTTCCGATTAGTGTAGCAATTTTTAAAAGAGGTACTCTTCCTAAGAATAATAGAGTCATTGAAATAGCGAAAAGTATGGCTGCAGTTGAGAAGTTATCCTTAACAATCAATCCACAAATAACAATAATTGGGATAACCACTGGCCAAAATCCTTCTCTCCAATTGTTGAGTAGGTCTTTCTTTTTTACAAGTAATCGAGAAACGTATATAATTAATGCGAGCTTAGCAAAATCAGATGATTGAAATGTTAAACCTACAAAAGGAATTCTAACCCATCGTCCAGCATCATTGACTTTAGTTCCGAAGAAAAAGGTGAAAATAAGCAAGCCGATAGCAAGGTAGAATCCAAATTTGGAAAGTAAAGAAATGTAACGAGGATCTTTTTTATGAATCCAATACATCACCGCTAATCCAATGAATACGTAAATTAAGTGTTTGAACAAGTACTTAAATGGAGTTCCTCCTTCTACTTTTATTAGAATAGGAACAAAACTATATACACTAACAAGTGAAAATGCGAGCATGATTAGTGTGATAATCCATATCACGCCATCACCTTTCAAATGTTTTAGTATTTTATCCATGTCTATTTAGTACTGATAAATTGTGTGAATGATTCACAGTTTTGTTTTGCAAACTCTCCCTCAGTTGTAAATAAAAGTCCTCTTGAGGGTGAGGATACAGCACTTGTAATTTTCAATGCTTCGTTTAAAGATCCAACTCCAATTATTCTTGGAATTTTAAAAATAACTTCAGCATCAAATTTGTTGTGAGCTTGATCGTAAACAATGATTGATTCAATGTTTGATAGTAACTCTGGGTAATATTTTAAAGCACATTTTATCTGTTGATGTGTACCAATCCAGATTAAAGGAAACGGAAACGATTTTATTGCGCTGGTTAGCATTTTAAAATCTGGTTCACGCCACATAAATGCATCCATCGACATAAATTTGCCGAGTGCTTTCATGCTTTCAGTTGACCTGATTTCCTGAAGACCTTTGTTTCGGGCTTCAATTAACTGGTTCTCAATTGATTTTGTACCTTTTTTAATTTGCATTACAATGCTCTTACTGCTTTTTTAAATTCGTTTCCACGGTGCTCATAATTTTCGAATAAATCGAAACTAGCACATGCAGGAGATAATAAAACTGTTTCATCCTTCTTAGCTAATCGATATCCATAAGCAACAGCTTCCATTGCAGAAGAAGCTTCGTAAATATCTTCGATGATGTTTCCAAATGCTTCTTTAATTTTAGCATTGTTTTCGCCAAGACAAATGATTGCTTTTACTTTGTCAGAAACTAATTCTGTAAGTTCAGAATAGTCGTTTCCTTTATCAACGCCACCAACGATCCAAACAGTTGGTTTTTCCATGCTTTCTAAAGCAAACCATGTTGAATTTACATTCGTTGCTTTTGAATCGTTAATAAACTCTATTCCGTGAACTTTTGCTACAAACTCAAGTCTGTGTTCTACGTTTACAAAGTCAGTTAAGCTTTCTCTAACTGCTTCCTTTCTTATCTCAAGTATTCTAGAAGTGATACTTGATGCCAAAGAATTTTGGGTGTTGTGTTTGCCTTTTAAGGCTAAATCGTGAATTGACATAGTGAATTGATCTTTTATGTTTATTGTTATTTGTTGTGCTTTGTTGACATATCCACCTACGTTTAATTCAGTTGTAAGTGAAAATGGTGCTTGTTGTGAGACTGGACTTCTCTTTTCAATTTCTTTTTGAATTAATGCATCGTCGAAATTGTAAATGAACCAATCGTTGTTTGTTTGATTTTGAATTATTCTAAATTTTGAATCAACATAATTTTGCATGTTGTATTCATAGCGATCTAAATGATCTGGTGTGATGTTTAGAAGGACTGCAATATCTGCCTTGAAGTCAAACATTCCGTCAAGTTGAAATGAGCTAAGTTCAAGTACGATCCAATCGAAATTTTCTTCTGCCACTTGTTTCGCGAAACTTTGACCAATGTTTCCTCCTAATCCAACATTAACGCCCGCATTTTTTAAGATGTGGTACGTAAGAGAGGCAGTAGTTGTTTTTCCGTTACTTCCTGTGATGCAAATTGTTTTCGCTTTATTGTAATAACCTCCAAATTCGATTTCTGAAATAACAGGAATTTGTTTTTCAAAAGCTTTTTGTATGATTCCTGCCTTCTCAGGTATCCCCGGAGATTTAACAATTAAATCTGCATTTAATATTTCTAATTCAGTGTGTTGATTTTCTTCCCATCGAATATCTAATTCAGCGATAGCTTCTCTGAATTTTTCAGGAATACTTCCGAAATCAGACAAGAAAATATTCCAGCCCATTTTCTTTGCAAGAATTGCAGTTCCAATGCCAGATTCTCCAGCACCCAAAATGGCGATATTTTTAGATTTAAAGTTCAACTATCTAACTTTTAATGTTACAATTGTTATAACCGCAAGCAAGATTGCTACAATCCAGAATCTTGAAACTATTTTAGCTTCATGCAATCCTTTCTTTTGATAATGATGGTGTAATGGAGCCATTAAGAAGATGCGTCTTCCTTCTCCAAATCTTTTCTTTGTGTATTTGAACCAACCAACTTGCATGATCACTGATAAGTTCTCAATTAAGAAAACACCACATAGAATTGGAATTAGAAGTTCTTTTCGAATTACAATCGCAAAAACAGCAATAATTCCACCAAGTGCTAAGCTTCCTGTATCTCCCATAAATACTTGTGCTGGGTAGGAGTTGTACCAAAGGAATCCAATACATGCTCCAACAAATGCTGCGATGAAGATTACCATTTCTTCCGCCATCGGAATGTACATTACATCAAGGTAATCGGCGAAACGTACGTTTGTACTTACGTATGCTAATACAGCTAAAGCGATTCCAACAATTGCCGAGGTTCCAGTGGCTAATCCATCTAGTCCGTCGGTCATGTTTGCTCCATTAGAGACTGCGATCACAATAAATATTACAACTGGAATAAATAGTAACCAGCCATATTTTTTTGCTCCATCTCCAATCAACCAATTGTAGTTGAATTCGTTGTTTTTTATAAATGGGATAGTTGTAGTCATATCATCCGTAACAATCCACTTAGAATCATCACCTTCATCCATGTCAGCGTGCATTTTTGAAACAAATGTTTCTCCTTGTTGAAGCTTGTAATTCGCAGGAACATTTTTATGAACTTGAATGTCTGGATGAAAATATAAGATTGCTCCCACAATAATTCCGACACCAATTTGACCGACTACTTTAAATTTACCAGCTAGTCCAGCTTTATTCTTTTTAAAAACTTTGATATAGTCGTCTAAAAATCCAATTGCTCCCAACCATACAGTTGCGATAAGCATTGTGATTACATAAATATTATTAAGTTCTGCAAATAATAAAGTTGGGATAATGATAGCAGCAAGAATAATAAGGCCACCCATTGTTGGGGTTCCAGATTTTTGCATTTGACCTTCAAGTCCTAAATCACGAACAGTTTCTCCAATTTGTTGTTTTTGTAATAGGCGGATAATTTTCTTACCAAAAACCATTGAGATTATCAACGAGGTGATAAGTGCCATTCCAGCTCTAAATGATATGTAATCAAAAAGACCTGCTCCTGGGATGTTCAATTCATCTAAATATTGAAATAAGTAGTAAAGCATTATTTATTGAGTTTATTGAATAGTTCTGTTACAATTGCCATATCATCAAAGTCATGTCTAACTCCATTGATTTCTTGGTATTTTTCATGACCCTTACCTGCAATCAGGATAATGTCATTTGGTTTTGCTAAAGAGATTGCTGTTTTAATTGCCTGTGTGCGATCTACAATTGACAATGTTTTTTTGAAATTCACGGCATCAACTCCGGTCATCATTTCTTCAAGGATTGTATCCGGGTTTTCAGTTCGTGGATTGTCTGATGTCATTACAACCTGATCTGAGAAATTACAAGCAATTTCAGCCATGATTGGTCGCTTTGTTTTGTCGCGATCACCACCACAGCCAACAACAGTGAAAACAGTTTCGTTATAAGTTCGAATGTTTTGAATTGTTTTTAATACATTTTCCAATGCGTCTGGTGTATGTGCATAATCAACAATAGCAGTAATTCCACCATTACTTTTGATGTATTGAAATCTTCCATCTACACTTTCTAATTCACTTAAAGCTGTTAAGACATCAATTGTGTCTTCTTGCAATTCTTGAGACACAGCATAAACGGCAAGCAAATTCGATGCGTTAAAGTCACCAATAAGTTTTGACCATAATTCAGTTCCGTCTATAGAAAGAATTAGACCTGAGAATTCATTTTCAAGAACCTTAGCTTTATAATCAGCTACATTTTTCAATGCATAGCTTCTTTTTTTAGCTTTTGTGTTTTGAAGCATTACATCTCCATTTTTATCATCCGTATTGGTGATGGCAAAAGCACTTTTCGGTAGATTGTCAAAAAAGGCTTTTTTTACGTTGATGTATTCTTTAAATGTTTTGTGATAATCTAAATGATCATGTGTGATGTTTGTGAAAACCCCGCCTGAAAACTGAAGTCCAGCTATTCTTTTTTGGTGAATGGCGTGTGAACTTACTTCCATAAAGCAGTGTGAAACACCTTCTTCAACCATTTCAGCTAAAAGCTCATTTAATGCAATTGGGTTTGGAGTAGTGTGCGTTGAAGGAATGTCTTTATCGCAAATTTTATTGACAACAGTACTTATTAGGCCGCATTGGTAGCCAAGTTTGGTGTAAAGATTAAACAACAATGTGGTGATTGTTGTCTTCCCGTTCGTTCCAGTTACTCCAATTAGTTTTATTTTTTTGGAAGGTTCATCGTAGAAATTACTAGCAACTAATGCTAAAGCTTTGTGAGAATCTTCAACTGTAATAATGTTTGCTCCTTCGAATGAATTGACTTCCTTTTCAACAATGATGTTTTTACACCCTTTTTTGATTACATCTTCAATGAAGTTGTGGCCGTCGGTTGAAACACCTTCAAGTGCAAAGAATAACGAATGCTCCGTAGCTTCTCTGGAATCAAATGTTAAATGGTTGATTTTATCCAAAGTAGAACCCGAAACACTTGTTATGTTTACGCCATATAATATGTCCTTAACTATTTGTTTCATTTCAATTTTATTTCTACAATTCCACCTGCGTATGCCATTGTCCCCGGTTTTACCGATTGTTCAGTAACTTTTCCAAAACCATCAATTTTTACAATCATTCCAGTTCTTTCAAGAAGGTAAACAGCGTCTTTAGCAGTCATGCCGATGGTATTTGGAACTGTTTTGGTGCCTGCAAATCGTTTTAATAATTCAACTTGTGATGGACCTGTTTTTGTTGTTACCCATTCATCATCCGTTTGTGATGTGTATGGAATTTTAAATTCTCTATAAATCTTTATTAAATCGTATTTGTTCCCATCAACAGAAATTGGCATTTCTTTAGAACGTTCGACGCCATCATTGACTGGCTTGTGGTGTTTTAAACTTGAAGCATATACTTTATTTGCAATAGCAGTAAATACAGTTCCAGAAACGACTGAACCGTAAATATTTTGAGATGGGGCAGAAACAACAACAATGCATGAATACATTGGTTCTTGAGCTGGGAAATAACCAACAAACGACGCTTGGTATTTCTTTTCGCTTGCCATCGTGTTTTCATTATTCAAAATCCTAGCAGTACCTGTTTTTCCAGCAATATCAAAAAAGGCTGATTTTAAAGCGCTACCAGTTCCTCTTTTTACGACACCTTCTAAACATTTTTGTAATTCTTTCAGCGTTTTATCGCTGCAGATTTTGTCATGAATAATTTCAGGTGAATACGTTTTTATTACAGAATTACCTCTCATGATTTCCTTTACAAATTGTGGTCTAACCATTGTGCCTCTATTGGCAACCGCATTGTAAAATGTTAGTGTTTGAAGTGGTGTTTGTTGCACTTCATACCCAATCGCCATCCATGGAAGTGAAATCCCTGACCATCTTGGGTGTCCTGGCTCGTACATGGTTGGTTTAGGTTCTCCTTTGATAGATATTCCTAATGAATCTCCTAGTCCAAAACTTTTTAATCTGTCGATAAATGCTTGAGGTTCGTTTTTATAAGCTTTATGAATTATTTTCGAAAAAACGTTAGATGATTTCTCAAATGCTTCTTGAATAGTTATTGTACCGTAACCGCCTTCGTGTGAGTCAACTAATTTTGATTTGTAGAATTTATATTCTCCAACAGCATTAACTTTGTCATTGATTGTAACCTTTTCATCTTCAAGCGCAGCCATTAATGAAGCTAGCTTGAAAGTAGACCCTGGAACCTCTTTGCTTCCAATTGCTTTATTGTAAGATTCGTAGTAGTTGCCATTTTTGTGTTTGTTAAGATTTACGATGGCTTTTACGAATCCTGTTTTAACATCCATCACAATAACACAACCGCTTTCAGCGTCTTGTTTTTGAAGTTGATTTAAAAGTTCAGTATGTGCTACTTCTTGAATTACTTTATCGATTGTAGTTACAACATTTGCTCCTTCTACTGGCTCCTTAATTACAGGTCCAATTTTCTTCCATCCAGTAGAAATTCGTTGTTCAACTTCTTCTCCCGGTTCTCCTTTTAAATAATCGTTAAAGGCTCCTTCAATTCCAACATATAATTTACTGTTACCTTCTTCTTTTACGTAGCCTAGCGTTCGTTTCATTAATTCTCCGTGTGGTCTTTTTCGAACAATTATTTCTTGATTATCGATCAATCCACCCTTTAGTCTTCCTAATGAGAAGATTGGCATTTTACGCAATGCTTTTCGTTCGTCGTTTGTAGCTCTTTTACGGATTAATAAGTAGCGCGACTTTCTATTTCTAGCTTGACGGATTAAGTCTTGGTAGTACTTCGCTGTTTTTTCAGGGAACAAGTGGTTTAATTCAACAGCAAGACTAGCGACATCACGGTCAAATATTTCTTGTTTTACAACCGTTGGATCCATGTGGATGTCGTAGAAAGAAACGGAACTAACAAGTGGTGAGTAATTTGCATCAAGAATTTGACCCCTTCTCGGTTCTTTTTTTACCGTTCTAGTTGGCATTTTCTCGTTGCTTTCTGTCGCGGTAATAAAGTATGGGTCGCCGCCTTCAAATTGAATCGTAATTGTTTTAATTAACACAACAAGCATTACGATTACAAAACCGAAATAAATGAGATAAGCTCTCCAATATGTGTCTTTCTTTTTACTCACCTTTTACGCGAATTACTTTTGTTGGATTTGTTGTTTCTTTTAAACCGCTATTTTCCAGTTTGTTTATCAATTCATTTCGACCAGTCTTCTCTTCTAATCTTGCTTTAGCTTCAAAATATTCACCTGTCACTTCATTCAATTCTTCTTGTGTTTGAATTACATTTTTCGATAATTGTTTACCGTAGTAACCTTTTCCAACAACCAATAGAAGAAGCAGGATGATGAAGAAGATGAAGTTCAAATTGTTAAGAATGAACTCTTTGTTTAGGAAGTCTCCATTTAAGATTTGAACAAAAGCATTTGGTGTTTTAGGCTTTTGTATCGCTTTCTTTTTCTTTTTGGCCTTCTTTGGCTTGTCCTTTTTCTCGCTAGCTTTCTTAAGTTGATCTAGCTGCTCTTTATCTATGAATTCATTCTCCATTTCTTGCTGCTATTCTTAATTTTGCACTTCTAGCTCTACTGTTTACTGCTATCTCTTCGTCTGTTGGTATAATTGGATGTCTTACAATTTCAGTGAAAGGTTTCAGGATGTTCCCAAAAAAGTCCTTTTCAATTTTTCCTGACATTGAACCTCTTTTCGTGAAGTTTTTCACGAGACGATCTTCCAGGGAGTGGTAAGACATTACAACAAGTCTCCCTTCTGGATTTAAAACTTCTGCAGTTGCATTTAGAAACTGCTCTAAAGTCCCCATTTCGTCATTTACCTCAATTCTAATTGCTTGAAATACTTGAGCGAAATATTTATTTTCTTTGTATTTAGGTGCGCAAGATGTTGTTTGTTCGATTAGTTCTTCAGTTGTTTTAATTTTTCGAACTGCTCTGCTGGCAACAATCGTGTTTACCAATTTTCTAGCATTAGGTATTTCTCCATAAGCTCTAAAAATTCTTAAAAGCTCCTCTTCAGAGTATTCATTAACGACTTCAAATGCCGATAAATCACTCTGTTGATTCATTCTCATATCAAGTTTTGCATTTCCACGAATTGAAAAACCTCTAGACGCCTCGTCAAACTGGTGAGAAGAAACGCCAAGATCAGCAAGGATTCCATCAACTTTTTTGATTCCCAAAAGTCTTAGGTGGTTTGCGATGTATGCAAAGTTTGCTGCAACAAATTCAAAATTATCCGCCTCCCATGCGTTGTTTTTAGCGTCTGGGTCTTGATCAAAAACGATTAATTTTCCTTTGGGAGAAAGTTTCTTGAATATTTCTTTGGAATGACCGCCTCCGCCAAAAGTTACGTCAACGTAAATACCGTCAGGATTGATGTTTAAGGCATCAATGCACTCGTTTAACATAACTGGTACGTGGTAGTCTAGATTATTCTCCATCATTCAGGTCTCCCATTACTTCGTCTGCTAAATCAGCAAAGTCTGCCATGGAGCCTTCAATCATATTGAAATACTTCGTTTTGTCCCAAATTTCAATTCTATCGTTATACGCGATAAGCATAACCTCTTGAGAAAGTCCAACACGATCCATATGGTTGGTCGGAATTAATGCTCTTCCAGCATTGTCAAGAGTAATCAGTTTTGCTCCTTGATGGAACAAACGATAAAACATTCTGTTTTTAGGTTTAAACAGGTTCATCTTAGAAAGCTTCTCACTTACTTTTTCCCATTCAAAAAGCGGGAATAGCGTAAGGCAATCTTCAAAACCTTTGTTCAACATGAAATCTCGTTGTGAAGCAGGGGGAAGTTGTTTCCTCAATCCTGAGGGAAATAAAAAACGCCCTTTCGCGTCCAATTTTACTTCAAATTCTCCTACTAGTCCTGCCATGACGATTAATAATGATGTAAAAATAGTAGATTTCTACCACTTTTTACCACCAGATTTCATATTGTTGATAAGTATAAACGTAAATTAACAAATATTGTTTCATAATAACTAATAAATCTATTGTTATTACTGAATTATAGAGGCTTTATCGGTTGGTGGTAATTTGTGGTAGATTTTTATTTTGTGGAAAACAATTGACTTATTAACATGCTAAAATGTTTCGTTTAGACATAATTATATTTGCAATAAGATGGAGTCTCTAATTTGAGTTTAAGAGAAAGATTATGAAATCTTTAATGTAGATGAGAAACTGTGTTGTTGATGTACAAATGGGAGTAGATCAATCTGTTAAGAGAGAGGGTGATGTTGTTTTAATTGAAATAAGCAGAATAAAGGTTTTCGATGAAGTTAAATCCAAAATTTCTTAAATTACTATCAGTAGACAGGATAATTATTACCTCATTTTTTTCAATTTCCTTAATAAGATTAATTTCTTTTACCTTTCTAACTTCAGGATTGTTCGATTTGTATATTTCATCGTTGTAATACCAAAATTGATTGTCACCAAACAATTGATTTATTGCTCCTGTTCCGAAAAATCCCCAATAAAAACTATCAGCTATTGTTAATAAGCTTGGTTTTGTTGCGTTTTTATCGGTAATGAGTAAGTTAGGGTAGCTCATTTTCAAGTCTTCAATGTTAAAGAAAAGATTCATGCTTTTTTCGATGTCATCGTCTCTTTCTCGCATTGTGTATGATTTTTCTATAGGGTCAAAAGATATTTTAGGCAGGTTTATTTCCCTTATTGATTCAACTAATTTCACTAGACTATCAAGCACAATGCATTCACCAAAATAGCTCCAATGAATTCCTGTTCTTGGGAAGAGTGGGTGTTTAGTTTTTGGCTTCAATTCTAAAAACCACTGCTGCATGTCTGCTAAGTTTATATCGGTGTGATTTAATTTTCTTGAAAGCACTTCGTAATTAGTTATTCCTTTTTTTGGAGATATATTTTCTTTTGGAAGGAATTCAGGGTAATAATTTGCTTTTCCTGGTGCTAAGACAACGATTAAACTGATGTTTTTACTTTTTAGAGTGTCAGATATTTTCTGCAGTTTTTCTACCTTCTCTGAAAGAATCTTATTTCCTGCAAAATCCAATCCGTAATAGGCCGTTATATAATTTTCATCGTATAGGTAATTGTCTTGACCTATAACTACATTTTGCACTCCAGTCTGATTGTACAGCGAATATTGAATTTGATTGTATGCTTTAACGAAAAATGTATTGAAGCCAAAATTCTGTTTAATGTACGCTTCTTTTTCGCTTTGAAACTGACCTTCAGTCCATGTTGATACTTGAAATCTTGGATTTTCTATAGCTGTGTATGCTCCATTTAATGGGGCTAGTTTGAATATCTTTAAGCTGGATTGCATTAGTGGCAATGTCAGAATAACAATGATTAATCCAAATAGGTATTTTTTCAGTTTTTCAGCAGGTAGATTTTTCATGGCTTAAAATCGAAAGTAAATAAATGGATTAAAATCGGATGAATTGATACTACTTAAAGCCAAAACAAATAAAAGAATACTAATTAAAGATAAGCCGATGTTGGTTGACAATGAATAGGATTCTTTCGCGTAGAAGAAATCTTGAATTTTGCGCCCAATTTTGAAAGCTGCAAAGAATGAAAATATAATGGCTAAAGTTAAGATTACCCAAAATTCATTGCTGAGCGAAGTAGAGACTCCATACGAGTTTGAAAATAAACGACTCACGTATAGCGATAGATCATCTAAGTTTTCAATTTTGAAAATGATCCATCCAAATAAAACAATCGTGAAAGTAATTATTGTTGCACTTATACCGCCTAGTTTTTGCATTAGCTTCATAAAAAACAGTCGGTCAAGTATCAGAAAAACACCATGATACAGTCCCCAAAGTATAAAATTCCACGAGGCACCATGCCAAAGACCTGAAAGCAAAAAGACGATAGCTAAATTGAAGTAAATTCTTCTCGTTCTAACCTTGTTTCCTCCTAGTGGAATGTATAAGTAATCTTTCATAAAGGCACCGAGAGTAATGTGCCATTTTCTCCAAAATTCTGTAATGCTTTTTGAACAATAAGGTGAATTAAAGTTTTCTGGAAATTTGAAACCTATCATCTTTCCTAGACCAATTGCCATGTCAGAATATCCAGAGAAATCAAAATAGATTTGAAAGGTGTATGCGACTGCTCCTAACAATGCTTCACTTGATGTTAGTGTTTGGTAGTTGCTCTCAAAGATTTCTTGGGCTTGAGCAGCCATTACATTCGCAATTAGCACTTTTTTAGCGAGCCCGATAGAAAACCGATAAAATCCAATCAGTTTATCGTCAAATGTTTCATTTCTTGAAACAATTTGTGATGCAATTGTGTTAAAGCGTACTATTGGTCCAGCAATCATTTGTGGGAACGACATGATGTATAGCAGGTAATCGGTGAGTTTTTTTAGTGGAGCATGTTCACCACGATAGACATCTATTGAATAGGTTAATGTTTGAAATGTGTAAAAGGAAATCCCGATTGGCAAAACAACCTTTGTCCAACCAATCTGTTCAAATCCAAATGAATTCAACAGTACATTGAAGTTTTCAATAAAAAAGTTTGAGTATTTAAAATAGGCGAGCAGTCCAAGGTTAAGTACAATCGATGTTGTTAGTAATAGTTGCCGTTTTAACTTGTCTTTTTTTGCGTGAAGTATTTTTACAATGTAAAAATCGAGAATGGTCGAGGTTAGAATAATAACAATGAACTTTGGCGCTCCCCAGCTATAAAAAAAGATACTCGCAATTAAGATAACGTAATTTTTATATTTCTTACCAAAAAGTTGATATACAATAAGAAATATTGGCAGGAAATAGAGAAGAAATATGGTGCTGCTAAAAATCATTGTCCGCTCAAATATAATTAACAATATCTGTTATTTTAAATAGTATGAATTTTCCAACTAATTCTTTAAACTAATTTTCGATTGTGTAAAACCATTAGCTTTGCACGATGAAAAGTGAATTTAAAAACTGGGCATTACTCATTTTTTTGGCTTGTATCTGGGGGAGCTCGTTTATATTAATGAAGCGTGGTATGACGTCAATTTCTGGGGAATCAATTTTTTCAGATTCTCAAGTAGCTTCTTTGAGGATGCTGATAGCGGGTCTTGGTTTGCTGCCTTTTGCGCTATTCAAGTTGCGTCGACTTCTAGTTAAGAAAGATTTCTGGCTTTTATTAATTGTTGGTTTAAGTGGGAATTTCATTCCAGCCTTTTTATTTACGTATGCAGAAACAGGTATTTCTTCTGGTTATGCAGGTATGTTAAACAGTTTTACGCCGATATTTACGTTGCTGATCGGATTTTTTATTTTTAATAATCGATTAACGAGTTATCAAATTGTTGGTGTTGTGGTAGGTACAATTGGAATTGTGTTACTAACAATTGCAGGAAGCGATCTGTCGCTATCAGGTTCTTTCTCGCACGTAATTGCCGTAATAATAGCAACACTGTTTTATGGAATTAGCTTGAATACAATTAAGTATAAGTTACAGCATTTAAAAAGTGTTGAGATAACTTCATTGGCTTTTTTAACGATTCTTGTTCCGAGTATAATAGTAAGTTTTGCAAATAAGAGTTTTCAAGTAATTCAAGTAAATGAATTTGCATATGAAGGGCTCTTTTTTATTGCGATTTTAAGTTTGATTGGAACAGCCTTAGCGGTGATCCTTTTTAATCAATTGATTTCCACATCAACAATATTGTTCGCAAGCAGTGTTACATATCTCATTCCGATCGTGGCAGTTGTTATAGGATTTGGGTTTGGTGAAAATTTGACTGTCTTTCAAATTGTCTCAATGGGGGTTGTTCTTTTAGGGGTTTTTACAGCCAATATTTTGCCTAAATTTGTAAAGAATTCATCAAAAAGCTAAAATTCCATTAATAAACGTTGGATTGTTGATAAATATAAATATCTTTGTCCTCCAATTTTAGTTATAAATAAATTAATATTTAACGCAATGTACGCAATAGTAGAGATAGCCGGGCAGCAGTTTAAAGTGCAAAAAGACCAAAAGATCTATGTACACCGTTTAGATGTTGAAGAAGGTAAGAAAGTAGATTTCGACAAAGTTCTTCTAATCGATAACGATGGTACAATTTCAGTTGGCGCCCCAGTTATAGCAGGTGCAAAAGTTTCAGCAAAAGTTGAAGCGCACGTGAAAGGAGACAAAGTAATTGTTTTCAGAAAGAAAAGAAGAAAAGGATACGCTAAGAAAAATGGTCACCGTCAAAGTTTTACGGCGATTACTATTAGCGATATTAAAGTTAAAGCATAATTATTGTGAACATACTTCAACTAGCTTGAAGAATAAATACGAAATAAAATGGCACACAAAAAAGGAGTCGGTAGTTCGAAAAATGGTCGTGAATCAGAAAGTAAACGATTAGGAGTTAAAATATTCGGTGGACAAGCAGCTATTGCTGGTAACATTATTGTTCGTCAAAGAGGTACACATCATCACCCAGGTGATAATGTAGGTATAGGTAAAGATCATACGTTATTTGCATTAACTGATGGGTTAGTTGCATTCCGTAAAAAGAAAAACAATCGTTCGTTTGTTTCTATAGTTCCATTTGAAACTGCTGAAGCTTAAGAGAACGTCAATAATTTTTAAAGGCGAATTCTGAATTTTCGGAGTTCGCCTTTTTTTATAGTCGAAATAATTAAATTTACACGCTAAATATTCTAGAAAATGTTAGAGATTCAACGTATAAGAACTGAAAAAGATTCCGTTATTGAGGGATTGAAAAAAAGACATTTTGATGCCAAACCGATAGTTGATGCTGTTTTAAATGCAGATGAAAATTGGCGTTCTAATAAAACGGAAATGGAAACTATATCGGCTCAGTTAAATCAAATTTCAAAGGAAATTGGCGACTTATTTAAAAGTGGTAAAGTTGAAGAAGCAAATCAAGCCAAAGCACAAACTGTCGATTTAAAAGCGAAAGAGAGTGCGTTGAAAGAAAAAAATGATACGCTTGAAGCTGAAATTCAATCATTGATGTATCAATTGCCTAACGTTCCAAATGCTTTGGTTAAAGCAGGTAAGAATGAACTTGATAACGAAACGGTTGCAGCGTGGGGTTCTGCCCCAGTGTATACTTTTGACGCATTGCCACACTGGGATTTGGCTTCAAAGTATGATTTAATCGATTTTGAATTAGGGGTTAAAATTACCGGAGCTGGTTTTCCAATTTATAAAGGAAAAGGAGCTAAATTACAAAGAGCATTAATTAGTTTCTTTTTGGATGAAGCTGATAAAGCTGGATATCAAGAGCATATGCCTCCGCACGTTGTAAATGAAGCATCTGGATATGGTACTGGTCAATTGCCAGACAAAGAAGGACAGATGTATTACATTGCTGAGGATGATTTGTATTTGATTCCAACAGCAGAAGTCCCTTTGACAAATATTTACAGAGATGTATTGTTGCCAGATGATAATTTCTCAATCAAAATAACTGGATACACTCCATGTTTTAGAAGAGAAGCTGGTTCTTATGGTAAAGATGTAAGAGGATTGAATCGTTTGCATCAATTTGATAAAGTTGAAATTGTAAGGATTGAAAACCCGAAAAATTCTGAAAAAGCATTGAATGAAATGCTTGATCACGTAAAAGGATTGCTTGAGAAATTAGGTCTTCAATACCGTATATTAAGATTGTGTGGTGGTGATACAGGCTTTGCCGCTGCAATGACATATGATTTTGAAGTATACTCAGCAGCGCAAGATAAATGGCTTGAAGTAAGTTCTGTTTCTAGATTTGATACATTCCAATCGACAAGGTTGAAACTTAGATTTAAAAATGCAGATAAAAAGTCTGAGCTATGTCACACTTTGAATGGCTCAGCTTTAGCTTTGCCACGTATTTTAGCTTCGATTTTAGAAAATCATCAAACTGAAAATGGAATTAATATTCCAGAGGTCTTGCATAAATACACTGGATTTACAACTATTTAATAATTGAAAGTCGTTACATTGTAACGACTTTTTTTATTTCCGTTAAACTTTTCATGAAGCATCTTATAGTATCACTTTTTTTATTTCCAATGGTTGTTTTCGGACAGTCGGTTGATTCCATTTCTTTTTTCTTCGCGAGTAATTCATCAACGATGTCGTTATTTGACTTGAAAAAAATGGAGGGATTTCTTTCTGAAGTCAAGAAAAATAATTGGGAGATAAATTCCGTGAATGGATTTTGTGACACTACAGGGTCTTTTGACTTAAATCAAAGATTGGCATCAAAAAGGATAGCTGCTGTTGTTTCAAAATTTGATAATAAAGAATCGTTTCAAAAAAACGTTTTTGGTGAGAATTACACTGATAAATCCCATTTTTTAAATTCAAAAGAATCAAACAGAAGGGTAGATGTTATTTACACCATTCAAGAAATTGAAGAGGTTGTTTCAGCTAAAATGAAATTGGAAAATTCATTCGATCGTTTTTTAAAAGATTCAACCTTGAATGATCAATTGATTGAACTAACCGTTTTATTTGTTCCAGGTCAACCTTTTTTCTTGCAAGAATCTGCAGAAGAGTTACAAACACTTCATTTGTTTTTAATTAAAAATCCGAAAGTTAAAGCTGAGATTAGAGGTCATGTTTGTTGTGCTGATGAATATTTACTTTCGTTCAAAAGAGCAAAGGCAGTTTACGACTATTTATACGAAGGTGGCGTTTCCCCAAAAAGGATGACTTACGAAGGGTATAGTAATACTCAACCAGCTGTTTCTCCTGAAATTACAGAAGCAGACAAAAAACGAAATCGTCGTGTTGATGTGATATTTACAAAAATTCCATAGGATAACACTAAGGATGTGAGTATATTAGATTTGATATGTCAAAAAATCGAACTTTTAATTGGTCCTTACTATTACTATTCACGCTTATAGTATCATCTTGTACTGAATTTGACAAGAATAGGAGGTTAAATAATATCGACGAATTAATAAATACGTGCATTGAAAAAGCAGAATCTTTGAAAGATATTGATTCGCTTAGAATTAATCAGATTTCTAGTAATTTCTCGGTATTAGCGAATGATTTGAATCAAATTGAAGATACATTTTCATTGCAAATTGCAGAGTCGATTGATGATTATAAGCTTGGAGTTACTCGTTTACACGGTGTTAATGGTAAAAGAAGTTGGATTAAATCGAACTTAAATCAGTTACAATTGTCGTTAGCATCATTGAAAAAGGACATTTCAGGATCGAAAGGACAAAGACAAAATTACGATAAGTTTATTGCCAAAGAAAAAGCAAAACTTCTTGAAATTGAAAGTTTATTAGAAGAAATCAAGAAAGATTATAATTTTGCTATTGAACAAGAGGAATTGCATTTGAATAATTTGAAATCAAGCGTAGATAGTTTAAGAAAAAATAAGTCACAACACGTACAATGAGAATTTTATTAATTTTTGTCTTTTTGTCTTCAATGGTTCTGTACGCACAGGATTCAGATCAGCAGTTGGCTGAACATTATTACGAAAGTTCGGAGTATGATAAAGCACTTGTGTATTATGAAAAACTGTATGGCTCTCAACCTACTCAGTTCTATTTTAATCGTTTGGTGGTTTGTTTAACAGAGACTGGTGATACGCGAGAAGTTGAAAAATTATTAAAGAAACAGGTTTCAGAAAACAGGTATTCATTAGATCCTCAAATTCAGCTTGCAAAATTTTATGAATCGCAAAATGAATCTGCAAAATCTTCAAAAATATATGAAGAATTAATTGCATCAATGCAACCGAACTCTAGAGATGTTATTGCATTGTATAATGCTTTTAAGGCCCAAAATAAGAATGATTTAGCTTATCAAACAATCGTACAGGGTCGAAAACTATTAAAAAAGACGTATCCATTAAATTTTCAATTTGCTGAATATTACGGTTCTATTGGCGATACTGAATCCATGATGGGTGAGTATTTAGATTTAATTGATTATCATCCGTCTTACAAAAGTACTTTGCAACAAGTTTTAGTAAATCAGGTAGACTTTTCTATCGAAGATTCTAAAGAATACGAAATCCTTAAAAATGCTTTAATTGAACGGTCTCAAAAAAACACTTCAAATGAAGTATATTCTGAGTTGCTGACGTGGCTTTTTATACAAAGACGAAATTTTGGTGCTGCATTAGTGCATGTGAAAGCAATGGATAAGCGAACGGATGCTAGTGGTAGATTAATCTTTGATTTAGGTAATATATGCGTTGAGAATAGTGATTATTCTACTGCTAAAAGAGCATTTCAATCAGTTATTGATCTAGGCGAAAGTTCAAATTATTTCTTACGAGCTCAAAATGCAATGTTAAATGTGCGTTTTTTAGAAGTTACTACTTTAAGAGATTTTTCGAAAGTTGAGCTGGATGAAACTATTGCTGCCTATGAATCAGCGCTAAATTTATATGGCCGCAAAAGATCAACCTTGCCTTTAATGATTGAATTAGCTCACATTCAAGCGTTTTATGCAAATAAGGGTTCCGACGCAATATCTGTTCTTGAAGAAGCTTTGGTTTTACCCGGCTTGTCTGATATGCAAAGAGCAGAAGTGAAAATGCAATTAGCTGACATACATGTCTTGCACGGGGACGTTTGGGAGGCATCGTTGCTATATATGCAAATAGATTCTGATTTTAAATTCGAACCCATTGGTCATGAAGCTAAATTTAAGACTGCACGTATTTTTTATTACGATGGAGAGTTTGACTTTGCGCAATCTCAGTTAGATGTATTAAAGCAATCAACATCAAAACTCATTGCGAATGATGCATTAAAG
>Ga0102899_1000071_pt1 | contig 44484 bp, 37 predicted proteins | sample Colrivmeta1555B3_FD_78455 | JGI IMG/M metagenome (GOLD analysis project Ga0102899, IMG submission 78455) | Estuarine microbial communities from the Columbia River estuary - metaG 1555B-3 | ecosystem: Environmental > Aquatic > Marine > Intertidal zone > Estuary | place: USA: Columbia River... | reverse complement strand
GAAACATTGGTTATATCAGAACGTTCACTAACTTGCTTAAGCATGTTTCTCCAATTTTTCAATTCATTGAATGTACCGTTTGAATTAACAGCTAACTGACGCATTAGTCCAAAATCAGACTGTGTTGTAAGTGATTCAACATTTATCTCATTAACCACAAATGAACCATTTTTCTTGTAATTCTTCCCGTTATAGGTTGTACTTGCAGTCCAATTGTAAACTCCTGCTTTAAGTTTCCCAAGATTAAGTTGGTAATCTTTACTCATTTTAGCAAAAGTCATCTTAATCAATTTATTACTCGAGTTTTTGTATTCAAACTCTATTTTTGGAGAAGTAATTTGATCTAATGCAGCATTGTAAAATTCTGCATTAATGATCAATTCTTGATTCTCAACTATTTTTTTGGGAATTTTTATTCGAAAAGGCTCTTTACTGGACTTAACGATTAAGAATTGACAAATTTTTGAGATTAATTCATTAAAAGAATTGTGATTTTTATTTTTTCGATAATCAAATAATTTCCATTTCCAGACACCTTCACCAACAACAACTCCGAACTTATGATTTACATTCGAGCCAAAATAAATAATTGGATCTGGTTTTACCACCCCTCCTATTCTTTGCGAAATTAATGTTGTTCCTTTTGGAGATGAAATTTTGCCAAACGGCACTGTTAAAGCCGGAGCATTTTGCACGAGCTTTTTAACATCTTCAGATAATTCGTATAACAAAAAGGAACTATTAATTTGACCCTGAGCTTCGTCTAAACGATTGTTTGATGCTAAATTAAGCCCAACATTATATTTTGAAACATCCTTCATAGAAGATTGGCTATCGACTAAGTACAATGCCGAAACATTCCCTTTAATCAACTTTGTGTTGGCTTTTTCAATCTCAGAATTATTTAAACCTTGAAGAATTACTAAATCAACACCATTTAAAACTCCATCCCAAGAACTTAATAACTCAGCTTTCACTTCAATATTCTTTTCAATGTCGAGTGCACTTTTTATAGCAGTAATATCAGGATTAGGACTCGCTGCCAATATTAAAATCTTACTTCTTGCATCTAAAACCTCTACTACAACTGACTGACAGTTATTTTTTATGCTAACCTCATTTTCTTTCGGAACTAGTTCTAACGTATAATTAAGATAACCTAAAGAATTAGCTTCAACTTCGAATGTAACATGTTGAAAATCTTGACTTTCATTGTAAATTATATCCTTCGATGCAATTTGCTTCCCATTCAAGAGTAATTTCAGTAAAGATTTTTGTCCTTTTAATTTATTTGCTTCAATATCTACATCAATAGGGAATTTATTCCCCAAGAAAGAAATATCATTGGTGGTAACATTTTTTATTTTTTGATCTGTTTTAATTAAACTATCTCCAACACCTAAACTGAATATTGGGGTAAAATTAATCTCTTTCGCGCTGTAAGTTGGATTTTGGCCTTCATTGTAATTACCATCAGAAATAAAACAAATCCCACCAATGTTACGATTATAGTAATTGTTTGAGATAAAGGAAAATCCAGCATTTAAATCAGTTACTAAACCTTTGTAATTCACTCCGGAAGTTGAAACATCCTTATCCACGATTAAATTGACGAATTCAAATTTATCATTAAATTTTTCCTTGAGAGACTTTTGTAAATCTTCACAACGTTTTTTTACAGACAAACTATCTTTGTAATTCAACATTGATTTTGAATTGTCTTGTAAAGTAATAAATATTGGCTTTTCAATTCTGGTTACTTTCGATTCAAATAAAATACCAAGAAGCAAAAACAAAATTATAAAAAGAGACAATGCTCTTAATGAAATCAAGATAGCTTTTATAGACTTCGAAAGTTGACTTAAAGATTTTTGATTTCGGTAAAATAGATAACTAATTCCAATCGAAAAAATCAATGCAGGCAACAACCACCAAAGAGATATGTCAGAAAATATTTTCATTCGAGCACTAAATTACGAATCTCCTTCAACAACAAAAGAAAAGGGAGAAGTAATTTACACTTCTCCCTCTATTATATATAGCTAACTTCTTTCTAATTTTTCATTGTATACGAAACACCTACTCCTAATACAGACTTAAATTGAGTTCTTGGCCCAACATTCCCTTTTGCATCAACTATATTTATATCATGATCATAAATCATTGTCCAATTTAAAGAAGCTTGAAACCATGAATTAACTTTAAAAGTAAATAGTAAGTCACCATTTACATCAATGTTTTCTGGGCGATCTAGATAGTTAGAAAATAATTCAAGCTTTGCAATCATATTGATGTTTTTAGCAATGTCTTTTGTGTAACGTGATTTCAAATATGCTCCAAATTCACCACGGAACATTTTACCAGCTGTTATAATGTCTCCGTTGGTCGCATCATAGGTCGCACCTGTTACACCAAAAGAACCAGCATTCGCTAAAGTTTCATCTCTAACAAAAGTCATTTTTGATGCTAAAGGTGAAATGAAAAGTGTGAAATTATCAGATGGTTTATATTCTATTCCTAAACCAATATTAACATAACCTGGGGCTAAAAAAGTAGAAACACGAACTGAATCATTCGGGAATTGAAAACCATCTAAAATTTGTGTTTTAAATCCCCCAACAAATGAGTAATACCAATGCTCTTTAAATTCATAACCCGCTTTTGATGCTATATCTATTTTATCATCTGTTTTTTGCAATCCTGCATCTCCAGAATTTGCACCAATATATTGAAGGCCACCTAAAGCAAGGCCTAAATCGTTATCCCAAGAAAAATGATTTTTTTTATAATTCGCCGACGCATTTATATATCCTAATACAGAAATATTGTTTCTACCTCCAGCATTCCAATTTACGAATGAAGATTGAGTTCCATTGGCTCCGAAAATCGATTTCAACTTCCAGTTAGAGGTCGTTGTTGGAGTTGATGTTATTTGGTCATCACTTTGAGTATTTCCTTGAAAAGACAATAGTAATAATGCACAAATTGGGAGTGAATATAAATATTTCATCTAGTTCTATTTTTTTTTCACGAAAGTAGGAAGCATATCATTAATAATCAACACCCTACTTATCATTAACATGATTTTAACTTTTACCTTTTCAAAGCAATAGCCTAAAAAAGTCCCTTATTTTTCATAAATTCGCAAAAAAATAAATCTAATGACAAAAGAAATTTATATAGTATCAGCCGTAAGAACTCCAATGGGTTCATTTGGTGGGGTTTTATCTTCAGTTCCTGCTACAAAGCTTGGAGCTGCTGCGATTAGTGGAGCTTTAAAAAAGGCAGGATTAGACCCAAATAAAGTTGATGAAGTTTTTATGGGTAATGTACTACAAGCAGATCTTGGTCAGGCTCCAGCTAGACAGGCAGCTATGTTTGCAGGGATTTCTCAAAATGTACCATGTACAACTGTCAATAAAGTTTGTGCTTCAGGTATGAAAGCTATCTCTTTAGGAGTTCAATCCATTCTTGCAGGAGATAATTCGATTGTTGTTGCTGGAGGTATGGAAAACATGAGTTCTGTGCCACATTATTTTGACGCAAGAAATGCGACAAAACTTGGGGATGTTAAAATGATTGATGGACTTGTTAAAGATGGTTTAACAGACGTTTATGGTCAAGTTCACATGGGAGTTTGCGCAGATAAATGTGCTTCTGAAAACAACATCACAAGAGAAGATCAAGATAATTTTGCGATTGAATCATACAAAAGATCAGCAGCCGCATGGGAGGCTGGAAAGTTCGACAACGAAATAGTGCCTGTTGAAGTTCCTCAAAGACGAGGCGATGCGATTATTGTTTCCAAAGATGAAGAATACACAAATGTTAGAATGGAGAAAATTCCAGAATTACGCGCTGTATTTACAAAAGAAGGAACAGTAACAGCTGCAAATGCTAGTACATTGAATGATGGTGCATCAGCTCTAATCCTTATGAGTAAGGAAAAAGCTGAAGAATTGGGTATGAAACCTATTGCTAAAATCATCGGTTATGGAGACGCTGCGCATGAGCCAGAATGGTTCACAACTGCCCCTTCTAAAGCAGTACCTGTTGCTTTGAAAAAAGCAGGTTTAACTGTAAATGATATTGATTACTGGGAATTAAACCAAGCTTTTTCAGTGGTAGGATTGGTAAATATTCAGAAACTAGGTTTAGATCCTTCAAAAGTGGATGTAAATGGTGGAGCTGTATCTTTAGGTCACCCACTAGGAAATAGTGGTTCAAGAATCATCGTAACATTGATCAACGTATTACACCAAAATAATGGTAAATACGGAGCTGCTGCAATCTGTAATGGTGGTGGTGGAGCTTCTGCTATGGTTATTGAGAAAGTGTAAAACACTTAATCATGAATAAAAAAAAGCCAACTCACGTTGGCTTTTTTTTTATTTCAATAATGAGGTGTAGAGGTCTACATATTGATTAACCACACTTTCAATAGAAAAAACTTTTGCTTGTTCTACTGCGTTTATTCTAAATTGCTTCAACCTATTTGGGTCTTCAAGAATATAAATAGCATTTTTAGCCATATCATCTACATCTCCGACATTCGATAAAAAACCTGTTTTTCCATTAAGATTCACTTCCGGAATACCTCCTGTATTGGATGAAATCACAGGTACACCAACTGCTAGTGCTTCTAAAGCAGCCAAGCCAAAACTTTCAGTTTCTGATGGCAATATAAACAAATCTGCTATGCGCAGTACTTCGTCAGTATCACGTATTTTACCTATGAATTTAACACGATCACACAAATTTAATTCCCTACAAGCTTCTTCCAATTTGTAGCGTTCAGGCCCATCACCTACAAGTAACATTTTTGATGGTATTTTTTCATTCACTTTATTAAAAACCTTCAATACATCTTCGACACGTTTCACTTTTCTAAAATTAGAAATGTGGCAAAGAATTGGCTCGTCATCTAACGCATACCTTCTTCTAATTCCCAATTCAGGTACTAATTGTTTTTTTACACTGATAAAATTAGGGATAACATGAATTTCTCTAGTTGTACTAAAATGTTGATAGGTATCCTTTTTTAAACTTTCTGAAACCGCTGTAACAGCATCAGATTGGTTCAGGCAAAAAGTAATGACAGGTTCGAACGAAGAATCTTTACCTACCAATGTAATGTCTGTACCATGAAGTGTTGTAACAAAAGGGATTACAATGTTTTGTGACCTTAATATTTCTCTTGCCATGAAGGCTGCAGAAGCATGCGGTATTGCATAGTGAACATGTAAAAGATCTAATCCTTCATGTTTAACAACATCCACCATCTTACTTGCAAGAACTGTTTCATAAGGCTCGTAATCAAACAATGGGTAATCAGAGACTGCAACCTCATGATAAAAAATGTTTTCTGTAAATGCTCCTAACCTAACAGGCTGAGAATAAGTAATAAAATGAATTTCATGCCCATTTTTCGCAAGAAATTTACCCAATTCAGTTGCAACAACACCACTTCCCCCATATGTTGGGTATAAAACTATTCCAATCTTCATCTCTATTATTTTTTTGAAGCTAAAACAGCTTCATATATTATTTTTTGAATGTCTGTTCGGATATTCATACTTACGATCTTCCAATTTTCTGCATCTGGATAGACACGATTAGACAAGAATACAAAATTAATATTATACTTTGGGTCTGACCATGCAAGAGTTCCTGTGAAACCACTATGCCCATAACTTTCTGAAGAAGCTAGATTACAAGTTGGGCCTCCTTTTCCATTTGTTGTAGGCTTATCAAATCCAGCGCCCCTGCGATTACTTGGGTAAAATTGATAACCAGTAAATTGATCAACAACTTCAGGACTAATATATTCAACACCACCGTATGAGCCTTTGTTTAAGAAAAGCTGCATTAAACTTGCTAAATCTCCAGCATTAGAGAATATTCCAGCATGTCCACCTACTCCACCCAGCATCGCTGCACCTTGATCATGAACATAACCATGAATTAATTGTTTTCTAAAAATTTGATCATTTTCAGTCGGAGCAATTTCGTTTTTCGGAAAATAATTTAATGGATTATAGCGCATATGTGTCAATCCCATTGGCTGGTAGAACTTCTCAAGAGTAAACTTATCTAAAGTCATTCCCGATTGTTTTTCGACTATTTTTTTAATGAAATAATACCCTAAATCTGAATATTTGTAAGTTTTTGACTTTAAAGGCGTAGAAAGTATCTCATCATACATAGCATTTTGATAATCAGCTCTAATCCACAAATTATCTGCAACTTGAATTGAAAAACTATCTGTTTTGGCAGTTGAATAATATTTAGGATCTAATTTGCCATTTACCAATGTTTTCGTATAGAACGGAATCCATGGAGTAAAACCCGCCTGATGCGCCAACATACTTTTCAAATTAACACTTGAATAACTTGTTCCGTTTGTTAAACTTGCTAAATATGATTCTAGATTTGTATTTAAATCAAATTTTTTCTTGGTTGCTAAGTGCATTACGGAAATAGTAGATGCCGCAACTTTAGTGACTGAAGCTATATCATACAAATGATCATTTTTCACCATAATATCCCCTTCGTATGTATGTTTACCGTAGGATTTACGTATGATAATATTACCATCAACAGCAACAACAATTTGACAACCAGGAAAAGCTCCTTGATCAATCCCATTTTGAACAATTGCATCTATTTCCTTTAACTTATCACGACTTATTCCTAATTCTTCAGGTTGAGAATCCTTCAATCTCTGACCTGAAACAACTTCCAATCCAAATCCTACTTTATATTTCCCACCAATTGAAATAGGGAGTCGACCTTGACTTTTAAATGAACCCATAACAAATTGCCCCATTCTATTTAAAGCGATTGGGCTGTTTTCATAACCAACAACAATTGATTTAAATAAATCGAACGACGATTCATTCTTTAACACCAATGGATTCCCATGAATAAGAGCTATCATCTTACTATTCTGATTTAAGCTTTTATTCCATTCCCTCCAACCGTTAGGCATACCAAAGTCATTCTTAGGCCTAACAGAAGTTGCATGGTATGAAGTAATTATTTGATCGTATTTAATCGCATGTTTTTTAAAGTAAGCAATTGCTTCAGCTCCAGTAAAGAAATTGTAATGCTTAATAACGGAAATTAAATCAATCGATGAATCTAATTCTTGATTATGGCCACCAAGACTAACATGGATGATTTCTTGATCAAACGACTTTATAGGCAGCGCATCTTCCTCATTCTTTAATACGGTGATTGCTTTTTCAAACACTTGCTTTTTCAATAAAGCGATTGAAAATTGGTTATATGATTCATGTTTTTTTGGAGCAATAATAGCTTTGTGTTTTGCAGCAAGTACTTTCTTACAACGAACATTAATTTCATATTCGGATATTTTTCCTTCAATCACTCTTTTCTCGATGGCAGTTATCGCATCTTCAACGATTTCAGGGAAAAGTAAAATATCACAACCAGCCTCAAAAGCTCTAACGACAACATCAACTTTACCATATTTGTTTGCTACAGCTTTCATTCCTAAAGCATCGCTAATAACCAAGCCATCAAACCTCATTCCCTCTTGAAGATATTCTTTAATAATTTTTGGTGACAAACTACTTGGCAACCCTGAATTATCAAGAGCTGGAACGTTTAAATGACCAATCATTACACTTGAAGCGCCTGCATTAATACCTGATCTAAATGGAAAGAAATCAATTGCATCAATATGTTCCAATGAATTATTCACAACAGGTAATTCAAGATGTGAATCAACATCAGTATCACCATGACCAGGAAAATGCTTGATACTTGTCAAAACTCCCTGACCCTCCATACCTTTAACAGTAGCAACTACATTATCAGCAACAAGCTTCGGGTTCTCACCAAAAGACCTAAAACCGATCACAGGATTATTTGGATTATTATTTACATCTGCGACAGGTGCAAAATTGATATGAATACCTAAATCACGACATTCAGCAGCAATCATGCTTGCTGTTTTCTCAGTTAGTTTATGATCATTAGCCGCTCCTAAAGTATAATTATAAGGAAAACGCTCCTCACCAAAAAGTCTCATATCCACCCCCCATTCAGCGTCCATACCAATTAATAATGGAGTTTTAGCAGCAGATTGAAAACGATCGATAGCAACCTTTAAATTATTTCTGTCGCCTTGAAAAAAAATAATTCCCCCAACTTTATCTTTAATAACTAAGGAGTCAATTTCTTGAAAATGCTTCTCATCTTTATTTGAATAGGCCGCAACCATGAAAAATTGGCCTATTTTCTCTCTTAAAGTCATTTTTGACAATGTTTGATTTACCCAGGGATTATCGACTTTATCCAACAATGGCTTTTTAACTACATAAGGTTTTTCATTATCTAAAAATGCGTATACACCAATTGCACTAATCAATAGTGAGAGAATTACAATTATTAAGGAGAGGTTTTTATTCATACTATAAAATTACCTGATGAGATGAAAGATTTAACTAGTATCTCAAAGAGTTATTCACAATTATATCGCAAAAACTCCGCCAATATTCATTCGTTCTAAACAAAAAGTAATGAACTGTCTAAAAATTGACATTTTTTCACAATAACTCCCTTCAATTATTGTTAAATTTGTGTACGTATGAAATTCAGATTTTTAAATAAAACCATTGAGAATCGTCAATTCGATTATTCGCCAATGTATTATAGTGAACGAAAAGAACGTTTGACTCAAAAACGCGAACATTATCGTAAGATTCAAGAAAATGAATTATCTGAGGACGAAAAGCGCTCTTTCTATAAGTCAAGCATGAAGGAAAACTGGTCAAGAACGCAAATGCGTCAAAACCATACAAAAAGTGCGAATATGAGAACAGTTATTCTTATTGCAATAATTGTCGCGCTAGGTTATTTTATCTTCAATGGTGTAGACGAAGTTGATACTGTTGTGACAAAAGTATGGTAATGAGCAGTTTAATCCAATTACTTCCTGACCATATTGCCAACCAGATAGCCGCTGGAGAAGTAATCCAAAGGCCTGCATCAGTTGTTAAAGAATTGATGGAAAATGCAATTGATGCAAAGGCGAGTAAAATTGAAGTAAACATTAAAGATTCTGGCAAAACATTGATTCAAATTGTTGATAATGGAAGCGGAATGAGTATGATCGATGCAAAGAAGTGTTTCGAAAGACATGCTACTAGCAAAGTAAGATCTGCTGACGATTTATTCTCATTAACAACCAAAGGATTTAGAGGAGAAGCCCTTGCTTCAATTGCTGCCATATCACATGTTTTACTAAAAACAAAACAAAAAGATAACGAGGTCGGGTCAGCTGTTTTAATTGAAGGGAGTAAAATAAAAAGTACCGAAGAAATCGTTTGTTCGAACGGAACTTCTTTTGAAGTTAAGAACCTCTTCTACAACGTTCCAGCAAGAAGAAACTTCCTAAAGTCAGAAAAGGTTGAATTCAATCATATTGTAGATGAATTTGAAAGAATTGCATTGGCTCATCCAAATATTTCTTTTCAATTAAATCATAACGACAACGAAATTTATGTTTTAAATGAAGCAATTCTTCGTAAACGTATTGTTGATATACTTGGTAAAAAAGGAAATGATCGATTGGTTCCAATTGACGAAAAAACTGATATTGTTTCACTGAAAGGATTTGTTTTAAAGCCAGAATACGCAAAAAAGAGTCGTGGCGAACAATTTTTATTTGTTAACGATCGGTATTTTAGAAGTAATTATTTTAACCATGCAATATCAAAAGCATTTGAAGGATTAATTCAAGATAAATCGCATCCTAGTTACTTTTTATATTTAGATGTCGATCCAAGTAAAATAGATGTCAATGTGCATCCAACCAAAACAGAGATTAAATTTGAAGAAGAGAAATTTATATATGCAATCATTTTAAGTAGTATCCGTCAAGCCCTTGGAAAGTATAACATTGCACCAACTTTAGATTTCGAAAGAGAAACGAGCTTTGATCTTAGTCCTTCTGAAATGAAACAGCCGATTCAAGAACCAACAATTAAAGTTAATACAGATTATAATCCTTTCAACTCATCTCCAGCAAGGAGTTTCTCAAATTCCGACAGAACACAGTCGAAAGCAATTAATGCAAATGGCTTTGGTAGTAACACAAGTAAGCGAGAAGACTGGGATAATTTTTATACAATAAAAGAGGAAGCAATAAAGGATGAAGCACCTCTCGAAATAACAGATTTAAAGGTTAGTCAAGAAACAAATTACATCATCAAAGATGGAATAATTTTTACACCTTCAAAGTCAGGGTTGATGATGATTTTTGCAAAAAGAGCAATTGAACGTATTATTTACGATGATGTGTCTAATTCATTCATTTCCAATCCTATTGATTCTCAAAAACTATTATTTCCAATAACCATAGAATCAACTAAAAAAGATTTAATTCATTGGGATGAAAACAAAGCAATTATTAATCAACTTGGGTTTGAATCTGAAATTGAAAATGGCGAATTAATAATAAATGCATTACCATGTGTGCTACATCCAGACAATGCGGTAAATACGATCAATCATTTGTTTAGCATTATTGCACACAAAGAAATTGAGAAGGGAGACGTTGCTCATAATTTAATTTCTGCCATTGCTCAAAGTTCATCTATGAAGCCATTAGATCTTTCGAACAATGAAAAAATACAAAGTTTAATAGAGAAATTATTCTCCTGTGAAAACCATATGTATTCACCTCGAAATAAAAAAATTGTTGAAACACTAACAATCGACGAAATAAAAACCAAATTACTTTAAGAATGTTTAAAAACATACCTCCTGTTACAAAAAACCTTTTGCTGTTGAACATCATGTTTTTCGTGGTTTCATTTGTTTTAGCGATGAATCAAATCCATATTAGCGATCGTCTTGGAGCACATTATTTTAATTCGGTTTTATTTGAGCCCTTTCAGGTTGTCACCCATATGTTTATGCATAGTATTGATAGTCCTTTTCATATTTTTTTCAATATGTTTCTACTCGTAATGTTTGGAGGGCATCTAGAACGAGTTTGGGGAAGTAAAAAATACTTTGTTTTTTACATCGCATCAGGATTAGGAGCTTTAGTTCTATATAACACGATCGGAATGTATGAAATAATACAATTGAAAAATACAATATTATCGGAAAAACTCATTGATATTGACACGTTTAACAACGTTATACTTGACAATGCAGAGAAAGGTGTTTATTACGAATACTCAAGCGCTGCAATGACACAATATGAACTATTTAATCGCTCTACAATGATAGGTGCTTCAGGTGCAATATTTGGGTTATTAGCTGGATTTGCAATGCTTTTCCCTAACACTGAATTAATGCTCTTATTCCCTCCTATTCCAATCAAGGCTAAATACCTAATTGGAGGTTATTTGGTTTTTGAAATATACAGCAGTCTAAATCAATCAAATGACAACGTTGCACATTTGGCGCATGTTGGCGGAGCTGTTGTTGGTATAATATTAATTCTAGTCTGGAGAAAACGGGATCGAAAAAACTTTTGGTAAAATGAACACACAAAGAACATTTCTTGATGACTTAAAATACAAATTCAAACATGGTGGAGTTGCTATTCAGTTAATTTTCGCGAATGCAATTGTTTTTGCACTAATTAGCATTGTACTTGTGTTTTCAAAACTCCTTAAAACAAGCGACACTCCAGTAAATGTAATGAATTACATATTTTCAATGAATACTGAGATAAGTGGCTTTTTAAAGCAACCTTGGTCACTTTTTACAAGTATTTTTGCACATTATTCCATTTGGCATTTATTTCTGAACATGCTTTTTCTCTTTTTTAGTGGGCAGATGTTTACCCAGATTTTTTCTGAAAAGAGGCTGTTGCCAACTTATATTTTAGGAGGAGTTTTTGGAGGTGTCTTTGAGTTATTAGCTAATTTAATATTCCCTGCAATGCAATCATCAAACTATGTAGTTGTTGGTGCATCAGGATCTATAATGGCAATATTTTTCGCAATTGCATTTTACAGACCAAATTTAAAAGTGAATCTTTTTGGAGTCTTTCCAATTAGAATAATTTTCTTGGGGTTAATGTTCTTAATATTGGATTTTTTAAATCTTGGAAGCAATGATGGAACAGCCCATTTTGCTCATATTGGAGGAGCTTTACTTGGAATGATAAGCATTCAAAATATTAGTGCATCCAAAAACATTATTACTCGTTTTCAAAATATAATTGATAGGTTAAAAAATATATTTAAGAAAAAAAGTCATTTAAAAGTAAAACAAGGGGGAAATGTTAGACGTGAATCAGACGAAGATTACAATCTCAGAAAAAAACAAAAACAGGCAGAAATTGACAAAATCCTAGATAAAATTTCAAAATCTGGATATGAATCACTAACTAAATCCGAGAAGGACATTTTATTTAAGCAAAGTAAAAATGGCTGATTCAAAACATAAATTTTTCTCTTTCAAATTTGTGTGGCATTTATCAATGTCAATAGTGAGTCTTGTTTTATTATTGAGCTATCTAGCACCATTTATTCATCCAGAAACACTAAGCCTACTCGCTTTTTTTGGACTTGGTTATCTATATATTTTACTTTTAAGTGTGATTGCTTTAATTGTCACTATTATTAAAAAATCAAGATGGAAATATGTTTTAGGAAGCCTTCTCCTAATTGGAATAAACTTGCACTTCAGAACCATAGCTTGGGGAGGTAACACAGAATTAACAGATGAAAATTCTCTAAAAGTAATGAGTTATAATGTTCGATTATTCGATCGCTACAATCCCAATGTAAATGAGGCTCAATCAACTAAAAACGAAATTTTAAAATATATTGAAACGAATCAACCCGAATTAGTTTGTTTTCAAGAATTTTACCATCAAGACAATCCAACATCTTTTAAAACGAAAGATACATTACTAAAGATATTTAATACAAAACAATATCACGAACGTTACCAGCACAAAACAAACGGCCGTCAAAATTTCGGGGTGTTTATTTTATCCGTTTATCCTATCATTGAAAAAGGAGATATCGTTTTTGATCAACCACTAAAAAGCAACAATTATTGTATTTACAGTGATATTGTAGTCAAAAAAGACACATTTAGGATATATAATGTACACCTGCAATCCATTCATTTACAGCGAGATGATTACGCACTTTTTGATGAAGAAGACCCGAGTCATGGAGACCAATCCTCTAATATCTTTAAACTGTTTAATAAAATACGTCTAGCTTACCCTATTCGAGCAAAACAAGCTGAAGAAGTCGCGGCACACATAAAAAAATCTCCCTATCCAGTTATTGTTTGTGGTGACTTCAATGATTCTCCAATGTCTTACTCATACAACCAATTTAATTCAATCTTGACAGATGCCTTTCGTAATTGCTCATTTGGACTTGGAGCAACTTATGCAGGTAAAATACCCGCAGGCAGAATTGATTACATTTTTCACGATAGAAGTTTAAATTCTACAAACTTCAAAATACAAGAAGACCCATTAAGCGATCACAGAGCAATAAGTTGCACCATTTTTAAGCCATTAAAATAAAATCAAATGCTAATTGAAATAAATGAAAATAACATTGACGAACGATTAATTGAACAAGTCGTTAATGAATTAAAGAAAGGTTCTTTAATTATTTTTCCAACTGATAGTGTATATGCGATTGGTTGTGATTTATTCAATAAAAAGGCCTTAGAGGAGTTGGCTCGATTTAAAGATGTAAAACTAAAAAAAGCTAATTTTTCAATCATCTGCCATGATCTAAGCAACTTATCTAAATATGTCAGAAGTATTGATCGGTCGACATATAAACTCCTAAACAAATCGTTACCTGGACCTTTCACCTTTATTTTAAATGCTACAAATGAGGTACCCAAATTATTTGGTTCAAATAAAAGTGAAATTGGAATAAGAATACCCGATAATAAAATTTTAAGATTATTGGTCGAAAGATTGGAAAACCCTATTGCAACTACTTCTTTACATAATGATGAAGATGAAATACAGGAGTATTTTACAGACCCCTATTCCATTTATGAAAAATATGATTCACAAGTAAAAATCATTATAGATGGAGGAAAAGGAAAACTCGACGCTTCTACGATTGTAGATTGTACAACTTCTTCTCCTGAGATTATTAGACAAGGAAACGGAATCGTGGACATATGATACTAATATTAGACTGTGGTTCATCCAAAAGCAGCTATATCTATGATTGCGTAGATCAATTTCAAGACTGTATTCTCATTCCGTTATTTGATTTTAAAATAGAGCAACTAGAAACAGCTACAGGAGTAATAATTTCGGGCGCCCCTATATTAATCACAGAAATCGACACAACTAAATACCTAGATCATTTCCAATGGATCAAAGAAGCAAAAATTCCAATTCTAGGCATCTGTTTCGGTCATCAAATTATAGGCTTAATTTATGGAGCCGAAGCAAGTAAAATGAAAGAAGATAGAGATTGGCAACTTATTGAAATTTACGAAGAATGTATCCTTTTCAACAAGTTGCCTAATGAAATTGAAATGATGGAAGACCACTGTGAAACGATATCAATCCCACCAAACTTTCGACTTATCGGCTCCTCTGATGCTTGCATAAATGAAGTAATGGCACATAATAGTTTACCTATATTTGGAGTTCAATTTCATCCAGAAGTATCTGGTAACCATGGTAGAATAGTAATTGAAAACTTTACAAACATCTGTATTTAACTCGCCTTCAATAATTTAAAGTGTTCAATTTTATTCCCATTTTGAATTTCAATGATATAAACGCCATTTTCAAAATTAAAATCAAGAATTTCAAGATGAGACGATCTAATGTTGTGGGATTCATAAACCAGATTTCCTTTTAAATTGAAAATACGGATTGAAGCATTATTAAATTCTATTAAATCGACATTTAGTTTATTGCCTATTAATGGATTTGGATAAATAGATACTTCAATTCCACTTTTATCAACAACAGCAATGCTCTTCGATTCACTAGAATTACCATCAAAATCATATTGTACCAATTTTATGAATTGATAATTCCTAGCGTTTTGAATTTCAATTTCATAATTGATTTCATCGTCTGAAGTCCCTGCACCATCGATAACACCAATATTACGCCAATCATTTCCATCAATAGATCCAAGTATTACGAAATAATCATTATTAATTTCAGATAAAGTACTCCATTCTATAATCATTTTTGCAACATTTTTTGAAGCTTTAAGATTAATTAGCTCAATTGGCAATGGAATTGAACCTAAAATTATTGGTCCTGTTAACCTCCCGTCATCACCTTGCCACACTTTTATTCCACAAATTTTAATACTGTGACTTGAAGTTCCATTACCTGAATCTTCAATTGACCCTGTTGCTGAAATCACGATACTTGACCCACATTCCAATTTTAATTTAGCAGAAGGCGAATCAAAAAGTAAAACACCATTTATCACAATCACAACTGGAATCCCCATTAAATCTGTATTTTCCGAAATTGTCACCGTATCTCCAACGTTAATCATAATTGTATCACCTGCAGAAGGTTGAACTCCACATGACCATGTAGCTGGATCTGTCCAATTTCCTGAAGATAAACTTGTACAGGTTGCAGCAATAGATAAATTAGCAAAAAAACAAACGGATAGGATAATAAAACTTCTCATAGCGTGTAGTTTAAGTTAGTAATTCGTGTTATTAAATAGACGCAAGAAAAACAATGAAGGTTGGCTACTTAACTATGTATACATAGCAATTAAATTATTTTTAAATCGTTTGAATAATAAAATAGACACTGCTTAAACATTGAATATCAGCTATTTAAAAACTTAATAATAATTCTACCAATTGGTTTGTTTTTTTTCTTAAAATAAATTTATTGATGGGATTATTGATAATAAATTTGAAAATAATGAATGATTTATACAGTAATAAGAATAAAAAAAACCATCTTCGCTTATGCTTTTAAATCGAATATGGATTGGGATGTTCTTGATCGCTGCAATTGTTGCTGGTAGCAAACTTGTATTTTGGCAAGACACATATATTTTCAAGGAATTGGTAGATGCATTATTTTCTGCTACCAAAACAGGCTTTGAGATTTCACTATACTTAACAGGAGTCCTTTGCTTTTGGCTAGGAATCATGAAAATTGGAGAAAATGGAGGAGCTGTTCGCTATTTAACAAGAGCCGTCTCTCCCCTTTTCAGTAAATTATTCCCCGAAGTTCCTAAAAACCATCCTGCAATTGGTGCTATGATGATGAATTTTAGCGCAAACATGTTAGGCCTAGATAACTCCGCAACACCACTGGGATTGAAAGCAATGAAAGAATTACAAACGTTAAATCCAGAAAAGGAGGTTGCTTCGAATGCACAAATAATGTTCTTGGTTCTAAATACTTCTGGATTAACTATTATACCTGTATCTATTTTTGCATTAAGAGCAGAATCTAGCTCACCTACAAATGTTTTTTTACCAATCTTGATTACAACTTTCATTTCCTCACTTTTCGGATTAATTATCGTTTCAATTAAACAAAAAATTAATTTATTAAATCGTACTGTTATACTCTACATAGGCTCACTTATAGTGCTTATTGGGTCATTATTAGCCTACATTGTTTACCATCCTGAGCAAAGTGAGTTGATTTCGAATATTGCTGGAAATGGCCTGATATTTTTGATAATTATAACATTCATAGTTCTTGGTGCATTCAAAAGAATTAACGTTTACGATTCTTTTATTGATGGAGCAAAAGAGGGGTTCAATGTCGCAATAAGTATCATTCCTTATCTTGTTGGAATATTGGTTGCAATTTCGGTTTTTAGAGCATCCGGATCATTAGAAGCGCTATTAGACGGTATTCGAGTAACTGCTGTTTATTTCGGTGTAACAGCAATGGAATGGATTGACGCTCTTCCTGTTGCTTTTATGAAACCATTAAGTGGTGGAGGCGCAAGAGCCGCATTTGTTGATGTTATGAATGAATTCAAGGTTGATTCATTACAGGAAAAAATAGCCGCAACGATGCAAGGCAGTACCGAAACTACATTTTATGTACTAGCTGTTTATTTTGGCTCTGTTAACATTAAAAATACGCGGTATGCAGCAGGTGCAGGATTACTTTGTGATTTTGTTGGCATTATAAGTGCAATAATTATTTCATACTTATTTTATACAAATGCTTAATTGGTTTAAAAAAAAGAAACGAGAAATTGTGGCAAGTGAATTGTCGCAAACAAAACTTCACAGAATTGATTATCCTGCTAAGATAATCTTAGCTTGGGTGAAAGCAATTGAAGGAGATAGTAATTTTTTACAATGGTTAAATGAGAATGGATTCCCTGAATTAGCAATGACTACAAAAGCAATTTATCTTAATGAAAATTCTCGCAATTGGTTACAAACCAACGGTTATGCCCATCTTTTAGCGATGGTAAATGCTGCAGAAGGCAATGAAAGTGCTCAAAAATGGTTGATGGTACATGACTTTGAGATACTATTCCATATAGCAATGGCCGTAGAAGATGATCAAGAAAGTTGGAAATGGTTAAAACTGAATGGTACTCAAGATTTATTTCTATTAGCATCTACAATTAAAGTTGTAAAGGACCGAATTGAAGAAAACCATAACGATTTTCATAGTTTTAGAAAAGACAGTTAAGCAGGATTTTCAAAATGGAATGCTTAATTTTGTAGCAACAAATTTTTAAAACATGATTAAAGGAAAAAAATTAGTAGTTATACTTCCAGCATACAACGCTGCGAAAACCCTTAAGAAAACTTACGATGAAATTCCTTTTGACATTGTAGATGAAGTTGTGTTAGTAGATGACAAAAGCTCCGACAACACCGCAGAGTTAGCGAGAGAAATTGGAATCAACCATGTCATAGTTCATGAAATGAACAAAGGTTATGGTGGTAATCAAAAATCATGTTATAATAAAGCTCTAGAACTTGATGCTGACATTGTAGTAATGCTTCATCCAGATTATCAATATACACCAAAATTAATTGAGTCAATGGCTCATATCATTGCTAATGATGTTTATCCAGTTGTCATTGGTTAAAGAATCCTAGGGAAAGGAGCATTAAAAGGTGGTATGCCAATGTATAAGTACATTGCGAATCGCTTTTTAACATTAAGTCAAAACATTTTAATGAATCAAAAACTTTCAGAGTACCATACAGGATATCGTATGTTTTCTGCAGAAGTATTGAGAGACATTAACTACAATATAAATTCGGATGATTTTATATTTGACAATCAAATGTTAGCTCAAATTTTCTATGCAGGGCACGAAATTGCTGAAGTAACTTGTCCTACTAAATATTTTGATGATGCGTCCTCTATTAACATACAAAGAAGTACTACTTATGGACTTGGTGTTTTAGGTGTTTCTTGGAAGTACTTTTTCAATAAAATTGGATTGGTGAAATCGAAGATATTCCATCAGAAGTAATTTGAACAATGATTCCATTTTTCAATAAAGTTTCAGAAAATAGAACGTATAGTCTTGCTTTTTTATTCGGACTAAGTTTATTTTTCTTTGCCGGATTGGGTAATGTTCACCTATTTGATTGGGATGAAATAAATTTTGCCGAATCTGCGCGTGAAATGATTGAGAGTAACAATTATTTACGTGTTCAAATAAATTACAACCCTTTTTGGGAGAAACCACCTTTCTTTTTCTGGCTTCAAGTCGGTGCAATGAAATTATTTGGGATTAACGAATTTGCGAGTAGATTTCCAAATGCACTTTTTGGTTTCATTTATTTATCAACTTTTTACTTGATTGGGAAAAAGCACTTTAGTGGAAAATTCGGCTTAATATGGGCACTTCTGTTTTTTGCATCCCTACTCCCACATATTTATTTTAAATCTGGAATAATTGATCCGGTATTTAATTATTTCATATTTCTATCTATTTATTTCATGCTGCTCGTTATTGGTAAAATAGAAAAGCATATTTTATTGTTTTCAATCCTTTCTGGGATATTCAGTGGAATGAGCGTTATTACTAAAGGACCTGTTGGATTTCTACTTCTTGGCTTAACCCTACTCGTTTATTTGATAATTTACCGATTTAAAAAATTCCCGTCCATTAAATCAATTTTGGTATTCTTCTCAGGCTTTCTTATTATTATTTCGGCTTGGCTAGCCATGGAGGTATATCAAAATGGTTGGAAAATATTAATTCAATTTATTGAATACCAGATTGAATTATTTAATTCTCCCGTTGCAGGCCACGAACAGCCATTCTATTATCATTTCTTAGTTGTGCTTATCGGGTGTTTCCCAATTTCTATTTTTGCTTTACCTCAGTTTTTACGCTCTAAAAATGAAAGCCCGTATGACATTAGAGTTTGGATGCTGTCCCTTTTTTGGGTTGTGCTAATTTTATTTAGTCTATCAACGACAAAAATCATCCATTATTCATCAATGACATACATTCCCTTGTCGTTTTTAGCCGCAATTACAATCTATTCAGCTGTTCTAAATCAAAAAGAAATTTCGCGTTCAATCAAAAATGGATACTTAATCTTAGGTATTACACTTGGCTTGGCCATCTTACTTTTACCAATTGTTATTTACAACAAAGAATTACTCTACCCATACATGAATGACCCATTCGCTGTTGCGTCTTTAAAACATGCTGTACAATGGTCTGGCTTTGAATTCATTGGTGGTTTAATTTTAATGATTGGCGTATTTATTAGTTATCGATTATTCGTTAAAAGCAATGTTATTGGAGGAATTCTAACAATTTCAGGATCAATGGGAATTACTTTATTGTTTGTGTTATATTTCATTTTACCCAAAATTGAAGATTTCACACAAGGTCCTGCAATTTCTTTCTACAAGTCTAAAAGGAATGAGAAATGTTACATTGAATCCTATGGATTTAAAAGTTATGCTCAATACTTTTATAGCAATGTTCAATATGGATTAAATGACCAACGAAAGATACATGATTGGTTGCTGAATGGTGAAATTGACAAGACTGTTTATTACGTTTCTAAAATAACTAACAATGAACTTGATAGCCACCCCAATTTCAAAAAAATTAAAACAGAAGGTGGATTTAATTTTTATGTTAGGAAGGTAAAATAGCAACCTTAATATTTATAACGAATTTGAGCTACAGTCGCCCCCTGTCCATATTCCCAATAGTTCCCGTCATAAATCTCTACCCCGTCATTGCCTCTAAGAAACGTAATTACTTCCGTTTTCAGAACACCTTGACCAACTCCATGAATTATTACAATTTTTCGAATCTTTTTTGCCTTTGCTTGATTAAAAAACTTCCTTAATTCAAACAGTTGTTTTTGAACGATTTCGTAATTGGTTAACAGTTTGGGTTTATCAACCAACTCTTCAATATGTAAATCGATCGTCCAAACTTGATCGTTTGATTTTTGATTCTTCTTTATTTCAGTGTCATCATGAATAACTTCAATGGGGACATCACCATGATCTTTACTGTGAATTACAGTCACATCCCTTACATGGAAAATACGACTAAATCCGTCCTCATCAGTGATTTTAAGGAATTCTTTGTTTATTTCATCTATAACACCCTTTCCTTTCTCGTGAATAAATAAGACCTCCTGACCTATAAAAAAATTCATGTGCTTAATCGTAAAAAGCCCAAACAGACATTAGCCAGTTTAGATCTAATGTTTTATACAATAAATAAGGTAAAAGAAAAGAGCTCATCCAGAGCGTGATTACCAAAATTTTAAATATTGTACTCGTGTCTTTTTCAATGGGTGTTGAAAGTACATTATTAACCTGACTAGCGAGAATTGGAGCGGCCTCTTCGGAAGAGACTTGATCAACATACTTTCTCAAAGGTGGTGTATGTGTTAATACAACCTCCTTAATTTTTAAAAAGTCATGATTACTCAGCAGTTTATATTGAGTAAAATAATTCACATCTTCAGATTCTAAATCCTTATGCATTTGAAATTGCTTCTGCAACGCTCTTACTCTAAAAGCCATGAAAAATCCAAAAAGAATGATAATGGTACTGCTCAAAATCCATCCTAAGCTAATAATCATAAGTGATGATATTAGTGCAAAAATCATTAAAAACAATTCGTTATTTTTTCGGATAAATAGTTTAAATAATTGTCCACCATCTAAAGGGTCAAGCGGAAGAAGATTTACAAGGTTTAGAACCAAAAAAAGTGAACTTAATTCAACCAGCCAATACGAATGCATATAGTTACCATACCACATCAAAAAAGCGCCTAGAAACATTCCTGGAATCGGCCCGGACAACACAACTATAAAACTCTGTCTTTGAGAGTAGTTACGTTTCTTTCCTTGAACAAAAGCTCCCATTAATGGAATAAACATCATTCGAACATTTTTATAGCCAAAAAACTTCATAGCCATAAAGTGCCCAAACTCATGAATAAGCAACACAATTAAAAGGTAAATAATAAAATTTATTTCATCCCCAAAAACGAGCATAAATGCAAGAACGAATAAAACCAACGAAAAAAAAGTTAGCGAAGGATTGCTCTTTTGTTTCTGTTCTATCAATTCAGGTTTAGGTGGATACAAATCGTAATCATCCATATTTATAAAATCTTAAGAGCTTAAAATAAACAAAAAATGAAAACTATTTTATTAATTGGGCATAATCTTTTGCAAAGTATGTTAAAATACCATCAGCACCAGCACGTCTAATACTTAAAAGCATTTCTGACATAGCAGAGTTGTAATCTAACCATCCATTTTGAGCAGCAGCATATATCATTGCGCACTCCCCACTAACATTGTATGCAGTAATAGGAACATTAATTTTTTCCTTTAACATATGAATAACATCTAAATAACAAGTAGCTGGTTTAATCATAATGAAATCAGCACCTTCCGCCACATCAAGCTCGGCTTCAATAATGGCTTCTCTCTTGTTCGCAGGATTCATCTGATACGTTTTTTTGTCACCACTTTTGGGAGCAGAATCCAAGGCGTCTCTAAATGGACCATAAAAAGCGGATGCGTATTTTGCCGAATAAGACATTATACTCACATCCTGAAAATGCTTCGCATCTAAAGACTCTCTCAAGTATCCAATCCGACCGTCCATCATATCACTAGGACCGATAATATCTATCCCAGCTTGCGCCTGAGCAATTGCCATTTTCGCAAGAATTGGAAGGGTTTCATCATTTAAAATAGCTCCATTTTCAACTAATCCATCATGACCATCAATTGAGTATGGATCCATCGCAACGTCACTCATCAATGAAATTGAAGGAAACTCCTTTTTAATCCTTTCTATAGCCTTCAAATAAAAATTATCATCAGCGTAGCTGTACGAAGCATATTTATCTTTAAGGTCGTCATTAACAGCAGGAAAAAGAACAAATTTATCAAGGCCTAATTTTACACATGATTCAATTTCAGGTAAAATAGTATCCAAAGACCATCTATAATTACTAGGGAGAGATGTTATTTCAGTTTTAACATTCTCACCATCCTCAATAAACATTGGGTAAATCAAATGTTCAGTTCCCAAATATGTTTCACTTAACATCTCTCTTATTGCGATGGATTTTCTATTTCTACGAGGTCTTTTATTCATTTTTTCTCAAGGATTATTAATCAAAATTAACAAATACTAGATAAATTCCTGAATTTTGTTATTTTTACCCTACTAACGAATTTTCAAATCACATGAAAACTAAAATAAGTACGACATTTCTAATTGGAATTTTTTCGATTTCATTATTATCATCCTGTAATTCAGGTGGGTCCGAAGAAAACAAAATTGATGAGGAAGTATTCGACCCAAACAGTTCACTTAACACAATGTTTGATGGTAAAATATTTAGTATTCCATCACCTGTTCAAACAGCTTTTTTAATAAAACAACTTAACTTATCATTTGATGAAACAATTCTAAATGATGACGCTAAAGTTGGTGAATACATTACAGAATATAATCAAGCTTTAAATTTAGGTATTTATGGTACTGATTTAGGTTACTGTGCATTATACAATCAAAAGAAAGCAAGTTTGAAATATTTAAGCACTGTTGAGAAGCTAACTACTCAATTAGGTTTAGATGCTGCTTTTGATACTAGTTTCATCTCTCGATTTGAAAAAAACAGTGACAATGAAGATTCAACAATTCTTCTAATGGCTGATGCGTTTAAAGAATCAGATAATTTCTTAAAAAATGCAAACCGTAAATCAACTTCTGCTTTAATTTTGACAGGTGGATGGATTGAATCAATTTACATCGCTTGTGAATTACATACAAAAAAGGCAAGTCCAGAAATTAAAACAAGAATTGGTGAACAAAAACAATCATTAAGTTCAATTATTGATCTTTTAAATACCTACAATAAATCAGGGTCTAATGACAAATTGATTGCTCAATTAGAAGATTTACGTTTAAGTTTTGATAAAATTGATTTTCAATATGAATACGCTGCGCCTGAAACTGATAAAGATTCTAAATTGACGGTATTCAATCACACACTTGTTGTGTCTTTTGAAGAAACTGTAATGAAAGAAATAAAAACGAAATTAACAGCAATTAGAGTATCAATTACTAAAGCATAAGAAATGATGAAACAACTACTTTTTATTGGATTTACCCTGTTTTCAGCCGCTTTTGTAAATGCGCAAGACTGTGAGGCGATTGTGAGAAATTGCGAAACACTTTTAAATAAAGATACCAAAGGATCTCAATTCATCTCTGACGGACAAGTATATACAGCCTTTTTAGATAGAGAAAAAGCCGAATTTAAAACAACTTTTTTTGGAGGATCTACCTATAGAATTGCAGCTTCAGCAGGTGCAAATGAAGATTATGTAATTTTCACAATCAAGGATTTACAAGGAAACATCTTGTTTTCGAATAAAAATTACAAAAATGCCCCATACTGGGATTTTAAAGTTAATCAGACTTTACCGGTTACAATTCAAACAGAATTAGATCTTGATCTTAAAGTCACTGGTTGTGTTGTTATGATGATTGGATTTAAAAAATAAATTCAGAAATAGATGAGTGAAAGAATTCTTCGTGCTTTAATGCAACTTTTTGCAATTATTGCAAAAATAGACGAAGTAACACACTCCTCTGATTCTGAATCGAATTCAATTCAATCAAGTAAAGGGAAAGAAATAATTGAAGGATTTCTTAAATCAGAATTAAGTTCCTCTGATGTAAATAAATACTTAACAATATTTGAAGATTATCTTTCATCTACTCGTGGAAAACTGTACACTAAATCTGGTGAAGCAAAACGAACATCGTTACAATCGGTTAAAGTTTTAAGGATTTGCGAACAAATCAACAAAGAACTAACACAACGTCAAAAGTTCATTGTACTTGTTCGGATTTTTGAATTCATGCACCTGGATAACCAAACCAGTGAAATTGAGACAGAATTTATCTCGACAGTTGCTGATTCTTTTCACATACAAGAATTAGAACTTCAACTTATTTCATCACTAATCAATTCATCAAAAGATCAATTTGTTGACAATAAAAACACGATTTATTACACCCCAAAGAAAAATACCAATTCTTTTTCAAATACAAAATTCCAAAAACTTGAAGGACTAGACGCCCCTATTCATGCTGTATACCTAGAACGTATTAAGACAATTTTCTTTCGATTTTTAGGAGATGATGAATTGTATATAAATGGTCAGTTTTCATCAAATGACAAAATTCATGTTTTCAATGTTGGCTCAACAGTAAGAACCAATAAAAGTGCTCAATTATTTTACAGTGACATCATCTCTAAATTAACTGAGAATGTTGTTCGACAACAATTGAGTTATAAAATGAACAACATAATACACTCCTTTAACTCAGGTAAAGACGCTGTTCGAAAAATATCATTAGAAACAACGGAAGGTCAACTCGTAGGTATTATGGGGGGGTCTGGAACAGGTAAAACAACATTATTAAACATAATGAATGGAAAGATCAGTCCATCCCTTGGGTCCATTCATATAAATAAAATTAATCTACATAGTGAAAGTGAGATTTTAGAAGGTGTCATTGGAAATGTTAGTCAAGACGATCTTCTAATTGAAGAATTAACGGTATTTGAAAATTTATTTTTCAGCGCTAAATTATCAATGAAGTTAGAAAGTGACAATGCCATTAATAAAATTGTTGTTGATCTACTGCATGAACTTGGTCTTTATGAAATAAGAAGGTTAAAGGTTGGCGGTCCACTTGACAAAGTAATTAGTGGAGGTCAACGTAAACGTCTTAATATAGCTCTTGAACTTATACGTGAACCTTCAATCTTATTTGTTGATGAACCAACTTCTGGCTTGTCTAGTCGTGATTCAGAAAACATCATGGACCTTCTAAAGGAGTTAACATTTAAAGGGAAATTGATTTTTGTCGTGATTCACCAACCCTCTTCTACTATCTTTAAATTATTTGATCGCTTATTAATTCTAGATGAAGGTGGCTACCCTATTTATGATGGAATTCCACTTCATGCAATCTCTCATTTCAAAACATTCTCTTATATGGGGAATGCTCACGAAAGAGAATGTTCATTATGTGGAAATGTAAATCCTGAACAAATATTCAACATTATTGATGCTAAAATTGTGGATGAATATGGTTTAGAAACAAAATTTAGAAAAAAGGAAGCAAAAGATTGGAATGAAATCTATTTAAAAAACAGACCAAAACATACAATTAAAGAAATCGGAACCCCACCAGTAGTTGAAACAAAAAGACCATCAAAATTTAGCCAATTTTTAAGTTATTTAAAAAGAGATTTTCTTAGTAAAATCTCTAATTCACAATACATTATTGTAAATGCTCTTATCTCTCCATTTTTAGCTTTAGTACTCTCTTTTTTCATAAAGTACTTCAACAATAATGATGGAAATTATTTTTACACCTTCTACAGTAACACAAATATCCCTCAATACATTTTTATCTCTGTGATAGTCTCAATCTTTTTAGGATTAACGATTGCTGCAGAAGAAATAAATAGGGATAAAAAGATATTAATTCGTGAAAAGTTTCTAAATCTCTCCCGAAGAAGTTATTTGTTATCAAAAATCACCATTCTTTTCTCAATCTCTGCCATTCAATCCTTTCTTTTCGTAATTATCGGGAATTCAATTTTAGAAGTTGAGGGAATGTTGTTTCCTTATTGGGCTGTTCTATTCTCGACATCTTGTATTTCAAATTTATTTGGGTTAAATATTTCAAGTGCATTTAATTCAGCCAAAGTTATTTATGTCATAGTGCCACTTGTAATTATACCACAACTATTATTCAGCGGTGTTATTGTGAAGTTCGACAAACTTCATCCATCCCTCTCAAATGCAACAAAAGTTCCATGGATTGGTAAACTTATGATTTCTAGATGGGCATATGAAGCAATCGCAGTAAATCAAGGGTCTCAAAATGAATTAGAACAAGCTTATTTTGTTTCCAAATCTAAAATTAGCAAAGCGAAATGGAAAAAGGATTATTGGTTACCAGAATTAAATAATCAACTAAACATTCTTTTAAGTCATCAAAAAAGTACTGATGAAAAAAGAAGAGCACATGGAATTCTCCTTGAAGAAATTAGTAGAGAGGATGAATTTTGGTCTAATCTATCTTGCAAAAATTGTATTAAGGATTTATCGTCCTATCAAGACTTTGCAGTAAAAGATTTTAAAGAAGTAAATGCCTTTTTAGACAAAATAAGACTTAATTCAATCAGTACTATCAACAAAGAGAGCATGAATTTTGAACGAATTATTGATTCAATTGGGGTTGATAAATTCAAAACATTGCGTGACATTTATTTGAATGAAAGCTTAGAAGCGATTCTTACGAATAAGATTGATGAAAACAAATTCATCATTAAGGACGATAAAATATATCAAAATTCTGATCCAATTTATAATGATCCAGCAGGAGTATCAATATTTAACACCCACTTCTACTCACCGTATAAATATATCTTTGGTTATAGATTCAATACCCTATGGGCTAACATCATCATCATGTGGGTTATTGGAATCATAACTTACATCATCTTGTATTTCGACATCATTCGAAAAATAATAACCTTTAGTGTAAGAAAAACGAAACTTTTGCGCACAAAAAAAGACCTTTAAAAGGTCTTTTCTCATTTACAAGTCTTTTTCATTTTACATCAACATTCCACCGCAAACGTTTATTGTTTGACCAGTAATGTATAATGACATATCAGAACCCAAGAACACTGTTAAATCAGCTACATCTTTTGGAGAACCACCTCTTTTTAGTGGAATTGAATTTCTCCATTCATCAACAACTTTTTGATCTAAAGCAGCAGTCATTTCAGTTTCAATAAACCCAGGTGCAATTGCATTACAACGAATATTTCTAGAACCTAACTCTTGCGCAATTGATTTAGTAAATCCAATTAATCCTGCTTTAGAAGCAGCATAATTTGATTGACCAGCGTTACCACTCACTCCTACAACTGACGACATATTTATAATAGATCCTTTTCTTGCCTTAAGCATTGGACGTTGTACAGCCTTCGTTAAATTAAAAGCCGATTTAAGATTCGTATTCATTACTTCATCCCATTGCTCTTCAGTCATCCTCATTAACAATGTATCTCTAGTGATACCAGCATTGTTAACCAAAACATCGATTGTACCGAATGCCTCTACAACTTGATCCACTAACACTTGAGCATCATCAAACTTAGAAGCATCAGATTTAAAACCTTTTGCTATTACTCCATTTGCACTTAACTCAGCTTCTAAAGCTCTAGCTTTTTCATCTGAAGATAAATACGTAAAAGCAATTGTTGCTCCTTGCTTTGCACATTCCTCAGCAATTGATTTACCAATACCTCTTGAAGCTCCCGTAATTAAAACTACTTTATTTTCTAATAATTTCATCTTTCAAAATTTGAATTCAAATATAATGAAAGCATCCTATTTGACATTAGAAATCGAGATTTTTAGCTTATTTATATTGTTTTCAACAATTAAAATCCCTAAAAATTCATTGGTAAACCGATTTTATTCATTTAGAGTATGTTTATTTGTTTGTAACTCTTGCACAAGCTATATTTACTCAGGTTTAGTTGTAAAAAAAGGTAGGTTAGGTATGAAAGCAGTTAATTTTTTGGCTGCTTTCCCTTTTTTATCTAATTAAAGAAGTCCCAAGAAATTCCAACTCTAAATCTTGGTGATGCTAATGGAAAATTCTCCATAACATATATGGTTTTATCATTCCAGAAATAGCCAATATTTTCAAATCGAAAGAAAAATCTAAATTCGTCAATTCCGAAAGACAAAAATGCATGCAAATTCATTAATTGTGGAACAGATTGAGTTAAATTATTCCAAGAATACACATCCATAACAGGATTATAGCTTCTTAGATTAAATTCACTCGTAAAATTGAAATCCACTCCAGTGCTTATAAGCAATTTTTTAGCTTTAAAAACTCTTGAATTAAAATAAACTCTATTATAGCTTTGAAATTGTGGGACGTAACTTGTTTTACTATTAACAATTCTCAAAGAATTATTGATACGAAGCCATTTAAGCCTTAATTCTGATTTAAAATTTAAACTATAAACATCAATGCGAGACAAAGAATCATTCTGATAAGTTGTTCCATTGAATGTATATACATCTTTAAACGTACCTAAATTGAATGCTCCTGATATTTTCCAAACAGAATCAATCACACTATAGACTGCCCCAATTTCACTTCTATTTGTAAACTCTTTATCAATCGATGATAATTGAAAATTATAATTATTCGAAAAATAGATTCTTTTGGTAGGATTTGGAGCTAAATTTAAAACATTAATCGAACCAAATAAATTTAACTTCCTAGTTCTATAACTCGCATAAACTCTATTGCTCCATTCATTATATGCACCTTGAAAGTTGTAGTAAAAATCATTTGTAATAAAGAAACTTCTTTTCCTATAAGTAAAATTAGATGCAATATTTACTTCATTATTCCTCAAATGAGAACCTAAATTTTGATAATCCCAATAATTATAATTTAATCGAACGTCGGAGTATAATTCCCCATTTAAAAAAGAACCGTACAATCCTCCTCCATTGGAAATACGTCCTAAATTCAATTGATCTCTTGTGGAAAAACTATCGATAAAAACATTATCGTACAACCCAAACAACGTGTCTGACTCATTGTAAACTCTATTTCTAATCGTAAAATAATGATCTGTAACAAGCCCAAATTGATTCAAGGAATCATTCGTGAAATTGAAATAATTTTTAAATGCAACTTTGGCTAATTTTATACTATCACGGGCATTTACTTTTTGAACAGGAGTGAATTCTAGTCCAAAGTCTTCAATTAGCGTATCTGTTGTAATTCCACCAGAGTGATTGACAACTGAAGACCTGTACATCCCTTGCAATTTGAAACTATATCTTTTAGCATTTCGAGTTAATTGCGCTTGAACATCATTATTTTTGAATTCACTATTTCTTATTTGACCAATTGCACTCGCTCTATTGTAGTAAATATTTAGCAGTAGCTTTCTACTAAAAGCATTTTCAAAAGAAGCATTTAACTCTTGAAATCCTTGACTTCCAAATGAATATGTGAACCCCAAATGCGGTAGAGATGAATATTTCATCTTTCGAAAGTCATTCGTATATTGGAATGAATTTTCAGCTAAACTATTCAATATCTGATTAGTGTTCATTGAACTAAATGAAAACACAGAAAACCCACCATCGAACGTTGTAGCTTCGATGGTATTATTCGCTACATCTAATGTATCAATCTCACCACTAATTCTATGAGAATAATACAAGGTATCTACCTCAAAATTAACTTGTGCAGATGAAGATCTAACAATTACAAAAATAAATAAAATGAATAAAAGCCTCATTATTTGAATTAATCAAAGTAAAGGTAAAAAAAAAGGGGGCTAATGCCCCCAAGTATTTTTTCAATCTTTTAATTAAAGACCGTTAACTTTAACTTGTAAACCAGATTTTAAGTTAGCTGCTTTATTCTTATGAATAACATTTTTCTTAGCTAATTTATCAATCATAGTAAATACTGCAGGAAGAGACTTAGCTGCTTCATTCTTGTCAGTTAACTCACGTAATTTACGAACTGCATTTCTTACAGTTTTGTGTTGGTATTTGTTACGTAATCTTTTCGCTTCATTTGAACGAATTCTTTTCAATGCAGATTTATGATTTGCCATCTTTCTTTAATTTATTTTTTTTATGCAGCCCATAGGAGAATCGAACTCCTGTTTCCAGGATGAAAACCTGGCGTCCTAACCACTAGACGAATGGGCCTTTTTACTCTTAGTAGCCCATAGGAGAATCGAACTCCTATTTTACGGATGAAAACCGCATGTCCTAACCGTTAGACGAATGGGCCAATAAATGTTACCTAAATCCTTTAATTTAGGAGTGCAAATATATGTTGAATTTCTTTAATCACAAATGTTTCTGACGTTTTTTTTAAAAAATATCTTCATTCTCTAATCCAAACTTAAATCCAAGTCGTTTTCCAGTGGCCACTTGAATGTCTGAACTTAACGCTTGAACCTCTAAAACTGACACCTCTTGGGTTAACTCATATGGAGGTGTAATCAATTCAAAATCAATCGCAAAACTCATTGAGCACTGAATAATATGACGAATAATATCTTTAGAAATAGTACTATTCGGAAGGTCTCTAAACAAGAACCCTAACTGCCCTTTTCCTTCAACCATAAAATGTTCATTATGATTTAAAAATATCCTTCCAATCAAATATCCGAGGTCTCTATATCTATTTTTCTCAAAAGATTCGGCTAGAAAATTATAGATATTTATGATGCCAAAATACCCATTAGCTCCATTCTCTTGCATGTAATCAGTTTTCCACAAAGGATTTTCGTCAGGCAAACGGAAAACATTTGAATGAAGCTGAAAAACCAGAACATCACTACCAATGTAGACGATAAATTCATGGCTACTTTTTTCATCCATTCTTAAACGAACCCTTTCATCAGAAATACTTTTTCTCAATTCATCAAGCTCGATCTTCATCTCTTCTTTGAACGAAGCAAAAACTTGCTCTGAATAATCTGCAATATCTTGTTTAACAATTGATTTATTTATCAATAAATCAACAATAGCTGCTCTTTGATCTTCCATTTTAATATGCTTTAGCGAAAACAACTCTTCCTTTTGAAGGCTTTCCTGTCACCATACAAACCCCTTCTTCATCTTTTCTATCTAAAGGAATACAGCGAATAGTTGCCTTTGTCTCATCTTTAATTCTTTTTTCCGTCTCTTCTGTTCCATCCCAATGAGCTAAAAAGAATCCACCGATAGAATTAATTTGAATTTTAAATTCTTCGTACGAATCAATTTCTCTCATATTATCAGCTCTTAACTTCAAAGCACGTTCAAAAAGATTTTTTTGAATTTCATCTAAAAGATTTAGGATGTAAGCTTCAGCTGAATTAAAATCAACCACTTCTTTTGTCTTTTCATCTCTACGTGCGATCTCAATCTTTCCGTTTTCAAAATCTCTCATCCCCATCGCCAATCGAACAGGAACACCTTTAGACTCATATTCTGCAAACTTCCATCCTGGACGTCTATTGTCATCATCATCAAATTTAAAAGAAATCCCTTTTGCCTTCAGTGCTACACCTAAAGCGTTCATTCTATCAGATATCTGAGCCAAATCCTCTTCTGTTTTATAAATTGGGACTCCAACAACTTGAATAGGAGCTAATTTTGGAGGAAGAACCAAACCTTCATCATCCGAGTGAGTCATTATAAGAGCCCCCATTAAACGTGTTGAAACACCCCAAGATGTAGCCCATACGAAATCTTGTTTTCCGTCTTTATCAGTATACTTAACATCAAATGCTTTCGCGAAATTTTGACCTAAGAAATGAGATGTTCCAGCTTGTAATGCTTTTCCATCCTGCATCATCGCCTCAATACAATAAGTTTCATCAGCACCTGCAAAACGCTCACTAGCAGTTTTAAACCCTTTTATAACCGGCATTGCCATATGCTCTTCAGCAAATTCCGCATAAACGTCACACATTTGTTCTGTCTCCTCGATAGCTTCCTTTTTAGTTGCATGCGCAGTATGACCTTCTTGCCATAAAAACTCAGCAGTCCTAAGAAAGATTCTAGTTCTCATTTCCCACCTTACGACATTCGCCCATTGATTAATTAATATAGGTAAATCACGATATGATTGAATCCATTTTTTATAGGTACTCCAAATAATTGCCTCACTTGTAGGTCTTACAATTAGCTCTTCTTCTAATTTAGCTTCAGGGTCAACAATAAGTTTCCCTGGGTTTTCTTCATCAGCCTTTAAGCGATAATGAGTAACAACTGCACACTCTTTAGCAAAGCCTTCAGCATTTTTTTCTTCAGCTTCAAATAATTTCTTGGGAATAAAGATTGGAAAATAAGCATTAGAATGTCCCGTCTCTTTAAATCTACGGTCAAGTACATCTTTCATGTTTTCCCAGATAGCATAACCATAAGGCTTAATCACCATGCATCCTTTAACGTCTGAATGCTCAGCTAAATCAGCTCTTGAAACAATCTCATTATACCATTTAGAATAATCTTCCTCTCTTGTAGTGAATTTTTGTGCCATTTTCTTTTGAAATACTTTTGAAAAGCAAAAATAGCAATTTAATACGATGTTCCTTTTATTAAGATAGAAGAAAGGACTTTCAGAAAATCAATTGTTATGATTCTAAATTCATCAATATTGCTTGCTCAAAAGAAATTTTCTTTAACTTACTGGTAACCCATGCATTGATATCAAAATACTCCAGAACAACACGCTCATTATGATCTTCAAGAGGTGCACGTAATTCCATATTAAATTCTTCAAAAATTTCAAGTCGATTTATCTCAACTGAAGTTTTTGCCAATTTTCGAATATATTTTATGCAAATATTCTCAATCTTATCATCTCTATCATGCCTGCTTAAGTATCGATTTGTTGATTTAATCACATATTCCAAGAATTCGTAATTACCTAATTCATAATGTAATACAAGATTAAAAAGACGTGCAAAACTATAAACATCTTGTCTTAAATTTTGCTCATTATCATTCAAAACTTCATTTAGATACACCAAAGATTTCTTGTATTCACCCACCCCAAAATAACTATAAGCTTTATTGTATGAGAGTAAGACTTCCATTTCTTTACTTACCTTTTCTGTGAAATTTAGTTGATGCTTTTCGATAACTGGAATAAGTTCAACACTTTTATCAAAATTTCCAGATTTATGCAGTAAAACTAATTCTTGATTATATACATTTCCAAAAATTCTTACCGCGATATCAACAGATTTAAATCCTTTTTTCGAAGGAAGATCTCGAATCTCTACAATGAGTTCTTTTGCTTTATCAAACTCACAACTATCGATATAACATCTCAACAAATGAATTAAAGTCATTAAATATCTTTGACTTGAATCAATTTTAATTAATGGATTATTATCAAGAATCTCTTTTGTTCGATTGAAAAACTGAAAACTATCAGAATAATTCCTATTTGTAGCGGCACATAACCCTTTAATATAATAACAAATTGAAGCTGCCTTTGTGGATAGTGCCGTATTTTTACCTTTTATTAAATGATAATTAGCAATATCTTCTACTACTAGCCTTTCCGCTTCATTTCGAGTAAATCCACCTGTTCTAAATATCAAATTAATTTTAGAGTAAACAATTGTATACTCTGCAAGATTTCTAAGTTTAGCAATTACCATTTCCTCCTCTTGAACTAACTTATCCAGATCAGTACCAAACTCCCCAGATTCATATGCTGACTCAAGTAATTTCTTTTCCCAACTTATTAATTCAAACCAATAGTAAAACTTTTCGTTTTTTTCAGCAATTTGCTTAGCGCGAGAAACAAATTTCTCGCATTCCTTATAGAGAGCCTTATTGTAAAGAATATCTACATTCTTTAATTCCTGCTTTAAAGTACTATTTACATTTTGTTCCGCATAATAAGACCTTAAGCTTTTTAAAATTAATTTATAGAGATGGTTTTTCTCAGAAGGAAGATGCTTAATAAACGTCTCTTTTTTAAATTCTTTTTTTAATGACGCTTCATTATACTCATCTTGAGTTTCAATATAATCGAATATTTTCAAATAATTTTTCTCACCCTGTTGCAAGGAAGAAGACAGTTTAAAAAATCTTTTTTCAGATTTCGTAAGTGACTTTATTAATTTGAAAAGCTCAGTTGATGGTTTCATTCTTTAATAGTTAACATAAAATAGACGATGCAAATTAACATTAAGAATCAAATAATCATATCAATTTATTAACTTTTTCCTAAAACTCCCATATAAACAACTTAACAGTACTTCTCCTTTATTTAACGGTTAAGTCTGCCCTTCATATTGGCATCCTATAAATATAGATCTATGTATTATTTGAGTTATTGTGTTTTTGGAAATACAAGAAAAGTCTTGGAATCCCAAGACTTTTCTTAACAACAACAAACTAAAAACCTTAATTAATAAAACTATTAACGAAGGGTAACCAATTCACCTTTAGAAACAATTGTCGTTTCGCTAGTGAAAGAATTTAAACGTCTTATTGATTTCTCATTTACAGCTGAAAACTGTGCTATTTCTTCAATAGTCATACTCTTTTCAAGTACAATTTCATTCTTTTTAAAAAGACTTCTTCGTCTTTTTGGCTGAATATAAATTACATCTCCCTCCATCAATACATCTTTATTTACATCATAATCATTGTAACGATATAACTGAGAAAGATTTAAACCAAACTCCTTTGAAATTTTATAGAAAGTATCCCCTTTTTTAGCAATTACAAATTTCACTTTATTTGAATGCAAATAAACCGAGTGATTATTACTGTTTATTTTACTAGATTTAGTTTCAGACACAATACTAGGAGCAGCAACCAAAGATGGAGAGGAAAGATTGTCTAATTTATCAAGTCCATTTTTCTCAATAATATCAATTAGTAATTGAGGGTATTTAGGATTTGTTGCATACCCTGCTTCCTTCAATCCTTTTGCCCAAGCCTTATAATTTGTAATCTCGTAATTAAACAAGAAGTTATAACGATCGTATTTCACTAAAAATTCAGAATGATCTTCAAAAGAGTCATCTGCATTTTTATAAACTCTAAAACACTCATCTTTCTTATCATCATCAAGACGCATAGTCTTTCCTTCCCAACCATGACATTTAATACCAAAATGATTATTTCCCTTTCGGGCCAATTCAGAATTACCATTTCCACTCTCTAAAATCCCTTGCGCCAGAGTAATACTGGCTGGAATATTGAATGAAATCATTTCATTTATAGCTGTTGCTTTCCAATTCTCAATGTATTCACTTTGCGTAATTACGCTTTCGTTTGAAAACGATTGATTGGCAATAAAAAAACCGATTGATAAAAATAAATACCTCATTTGTTATTTTTTAGCGTCATTGTGTTGTGCTTGGTATTACGCACAATGTTTATTAAAGTTACAAAAATTGTTGAAAACATGACATAATTGTGTTAATAACTCTATAAACACTTGATATTCAGACATTATGTCACTTCAAATGTGCTAAGACTGAAAAAATGTCATAGATCTAACCTTAGATATCAATTGGAATCAATTTTGACACAACCTTTTTAAACAAAATTGAAATGGACATAAATAAACTAACCCACAAATCGCAGGAAATACTGCAAAAAACGCATGATCTTGCTGTATCAAATCAAAATCAAACCATAGAACCAGGTCACTTGTTTCATACGCTATTAAATGACGATCAAAATATTAGCTCGTTTTTATTTAAAGAGTTAAACATTGACGTGAATCAATTAAAGGAAATAACCAAAAAGGTAATTTCAAATTACCCAAAAGTTTCAGGGACCGATAATATATACATGTCCAATGAAATGAATCAACTTTTTTCACGTGCAGAGAAAAAGATGGTAGACTTTAAAGATGAATATCTTTCAATTGAGCTACTACTCTACTCCTTTATTGACTCAAACGAATCGATTGGAAAAGTGTTAAAAGATTTAAAAGTGACTAAAGACAAATTAAAAGCAAGTATTATGAAACTTAGAAAAGGTGAAAATGTAACCGATAGCCATCAAGATGGGAATTATCAATCCTTAGATAAATATGCGAAAAACCTTAATCAATTAGCTTCTATTGGTAAACTAGACCCGGTAATTGGTAGAGATGACGAAATAAGACGTGTTTTACAAATATTAACGAGAAGAACAAAAAACAACCCAATCCTTATTGGAGAACCAGGTGTAGGTAAAACAGCAATTGCAGAAGGAATTGCGCATAGAATTATTGAAGGAGACGTACCAGAAAATTTAAAATCAAAAACAGTTTATTCGCTCGACATGGGAGCACTCATAGCTGGCGCAAAGTTTAAAGGTGAATTCGAAGAAAGACTTAAGTCTGTGGTGAAAGAGGTTATAAATGCTGACGGTGAAATAATCCTTTTCATTGATGAAATCCATACACTTGTTGGCGCAGGAGGTGGTGACGGAGCTATGGATGCTGCAAACATACTGAAACCAGCTCTCGCACGTGGAGAACTTCGCGCAGTAGGAGCAACAACATTGAACGAATATCAAAAATACTTTGAAAAAGACAAGGCACTTGTTAGACGATTTCAAACAGTACTGGTTGACGAACCGTCAACTGAGGATGCAATTTCTATTCTGAGAGGAATTAAAGACAAATATGAGAGTCACCACAAGGTAATAATTAAAGATAGTGCAATCATAAGTGCAGTTGAGCTTTCACAACGTTACATTACAGAACGACATCTACCAGATAAGGCAATTGACTTAATTGATGAAGCTGCATCTAAGTTGCGTATGGAATTTAATTCAAAACCAGAAGAACTGGATGAGTTGGAGCGAAAAATAATGCAATTAGAAATTGAAAAAGCTGCTATTAAAAGAGAAAATGATCAGAAAAAACTGAAACAAATTGATGAAGATTTAGCTAATTTGTCAGAATCAAGAGATACATTCAAAGCTAAATGGCAGAATGAAAAAGATGTAATTGATAGCATTCAAAATGAAAAAGAAAACATTGAGCAATTCAAAATTGAAGCAGATCAAGCGGAGCGTTCTGGAGATTACGGAAAAGTCGCAGAAATCAGATATGGAAAAATTAAGGAAGCCGAAGAAAGACTAGAAGCAAATAAAGCGAAGCTAAACGACCTTCAATCAAATGTAAAAATGATTAAGGAAGAGGTAGATTCTGAAGAAATTGCAGAAGTTGTAGCTAAATGGACAGGAATTCCAATTAGTAAAATGATTGAATCTGAAAAATCTAAATTACTGAAACTTGAAGGTGAATTATCCAAAAGAGTCGTTGGCCAAACAGAAGCAATTACTGCACTTTCAGATGCTGTTAGAAGGTCTAGAGCTGGACTTCAAGATGATAAAAAACCAATCGGTTCATTCATCTTTCTTGGAACAACCGGTGTCGGTAAAACTGAACTAGCAAAAGGACTCGCTGACTATTTATTCAATGATGAAAACTCTATGACAAGAATAGACATGAGTGAATATCAAGAAAAGCATGCTGTAAGCAGATTGGTTGGTGCCCCTCCAGGATATGTAGGATATGATGAAGGAGGTCAACTTACAGAAGCCGTTAGAAGAAAGCCCTATTCAATTATTCTTTTAGATGAAATCGAGAAGGCTCATCCAGATGTTTTCAATGTTTTATTGCAGGTACTTGATGATGGAAGATTGACAGATAACAAAGGTCGAACAGTAAACTTTAAGAACACGATAATCATTATGACTTCAAATTTAGGGTCCAATATTATCCACGAAAAATTTGATGGTATTACAGAATCAGAATTTGAACGCGCAAATGAATCTGCGAAGTATGAAGTCTTAGAATTATTAAAACGCACCATACGACCAGAGTTTTTAAACAGAATAGATGAAACAATTATGTTCTCACCACTGACAAAATCTAATGTGAAAGACATCGTTCGGATTCAGTTAAACCAATTAACATCTAAACTAAAAAAACAAGACATTCGATTGTTTATTAAAGAAGAAGCAATTGATTGGATATCGGAAGCTGGCTACGATCCGTTTTTTGGAGCAAGACCTGTGAAAAGAGTCATTCAAAAAAATGTGATGAATGAACTTTCAAAAGCTATTTTGTCTGATCGAATAGACACATCAAAAAATGTCGTGCTTGATGTTATTGACGGAAATATCATTTTCAGAAAGCCAATAATTGAAGCTGAGGAAGTCTAATAAATCAATCAGATTACGCCCGAAAGGTGAATGAAAATTTCATTCACCTTTTTTGGTATCTTGGAATATTGTAATTTTACAAATATGAAGTTCTTAAAAAGAATAATAAATGCTTTAATACTTGCTAGTATAGGAATTATCCTGTACTTGCTCTTTAGCGTATATTCTAGTGATTCAAATGAAATACATAACGGTATAATAATCATTTATATTATTGGGATTATCATCTCACTAACCACAATTCGAATAGCTATCAAAAATGTTGGTTTATTTCAAAAATTGACAGTTTTATTTGCAATGATTTCAATACTATTAAGCTCCATTCTTTTCTTTAATCGACTAAGTGTAAATGCTTTGTGGAACTACACTTTAATCACTTTTTTAATTACAATTTCTTTAAGCCTTTTATCGACGCTTAAACACAACAGAAAAACTTTCAAGCTTAGTAGGAGCTTAATCATTATTAACGCTTTAACAATGTCTCTGATCTTATTGTTTAAAATTGGAAATCCCTTGGTTTTCAAAATTGCTTTCGTAATTGGAATTATTACCTCATTAGCAACAATATCAACACATCTTCTTCCTAAGAAAAAAGTTATTTAATATAGGTTCCAAAACCATGCAACCTTTTAGTCCAATACTCAGACTCACTCACGTTGGTAATTATTATCCCCTTACTAGAGCTTGAGTGAATCATCACCAATGGATCGCCATTTTTTGAAATCACTATACCAACATGCGATACCCCTGATCCGTTATTAAAAAACACTAAATCACCAGGTTGTACATTCTTTGCCTTTACTTTTTCAGAATCATTGAATTGATCAGCTGCTCTTCTTGGCAATTCCCCACCATTTTTTGACATCACATAGCTTGTAAATCCACTGCAATCAAAACCATCTGGAGAATTTCCTGCCCAAACATAAGGAACACCCAATTGCTTTTTAGCAGTTTGAATCACTTCATCGCGCAAAGCCCCATTCGTAACAGAAACAAGACTTGAATCAACATTGTAAATTTCAACATCTGTAGCACCTTCCAACAAATCTATCCCTTCAAAGAAAACATCAATCATTTCTTGCATTTCTTCAAAATCCGCTTTTTTTCCTTGACGCTTCAAATCTGAAGCATAGGCAATCATATCATCTCTTAACCAAGAAAGTTCGAACAAATGAGAGTTTATGATAGCAGGTCCTGAAGGTGAACTTTTAACGGACAAAAACAGTGACTTAGCCTCAGCTAGAGCATCTGGATGCCGCAATAGCCAGTGTTCATTTTGACTTAACTGTATTAAACTTAACCCCTTATAATAACTAGGTAAACTAGAAAAATCATACTCTGGATTATCTAACAATCTCGTTGATTTTCGAAACACTTTTTTATACAATCCCTGCTCAAACCACATTTCGAGTTTATCCATTTTTGGATTTTGACCAAAAGCTACAAATTGACAAAGTATTGCCAATACCAATAAAACAGTATTTCTCCGTAATTCCATATACTGCTAAGTAAACAAAAAAAAGAAGACGAACTAAAAATGGAAATTTATTCCATCCACAATAAATTGTTTATTTTTAATTAACATTTATTAAGTATTTAGTGCTTAACTTCTCATTATAATTACGTTATTACATTACGAATTACAAGAAACAAGAATGAAATCATTTTGCGCAACTATACTACTTCTATCCTCTTCTCTATTTGGAACAGCTCAATTAACACCAAATTCATCGCAAAAATTTGATGAAGTACTTACTTATGTTAAGTTGCTTTATGTGGATGATGTTGAACAAGACAAATTAACCGATGCTGCAATCGTAGCTATGTTAGAAGAATTAGACCCGCATTCTACTTTTATTTCAAAAGAAGAAGTCAATGATGCAAATGAAAGAATTAACGGAAATTTTGTTGGAATTGGGATTAGATTTCAGATTTTAAAAGACACGCTTATTGTTGTATCAACGATACCTGGCGGTCCTTCTGAAAAATTGGGCATTCTTCCTGGTGATAAAATCATATCTGTTGAAGGAGAAAATATTGCTGGCATAGGATTAAAGAATAGCCAAGTTAGAGATCGTTTACTAGGAGATAAAGGGACTAAAGTTAAAGTTGCCATAGAAAGAAAAACTTCTTCTAAACCAATCAACTTTACTATAACTAGAGACGTTATACCTGTGAATTCTGTTGATGCATCGTACATGATAACAGACGAAACGGGCTATATTAAATTATCGTCCTTTTCAAGAACTTCGCATCAAGAAGTTCAAGATGCAATTATAAAACTAAAATCCGAAGGGATGAAGAATTTAGTTTTTGACCTGCAAGGAAACGGCGGCGGTCTTTTATATTCAGCAAAGTTTATTGCAGATGAATTTTTATCAGACGAAAAACTAATTGTATACTCTGAGGGAAGAGCCCAGCCTAGACAAAACCTTACCGCAGGTAAAAAAGGGTTATGGGAAGATGGAAAACTAATTATTTTAACTGATGAGTTTTCTGCCTCAGCGAGTGAAATTTTAGCTGGTGCAATTCAAGATTGGGATAGAGGATTAGTTATTGGAAGAAGGACTTATGGTAAAGGACTCGTTCAAAGACCCATAGATTTATCTGATGGTTCTCAAATCAGACTAACAATAGCACGATACTACACGCCAAGTGGAAGATTTATTCAAAAACCATATGATGACATTGATGCATATCGTTCTGATATCCTAGACCGATATCAAAATGGAGAATTTACGAATCAAGATTCCATTAAATTTCCAGATTCATTAATTCATAAAACCTTAATAACAAAGAGAGATGTTTATAGCGGAGGTGGTATTATGCCAGACTATTTTGTAGGCTTAGATACAACTGAAAACTCATCATTATATTCTCATCTAATTAGAGCCGGACATTTAAACAACTATTCATTCTCTTATGTCAACAAAAAAAGAGATGAATTAATGGGTAGATATTCTTCATTTCAAGATTTTAAGAAGAATTTTAATGTAGATGATAATTTCATGAATGATTTTTTTGAATATCTTAGTAAAGAAGAACCTGAATTTGTTGTAGATGAAGACCAATTAAAGACCAGTGATCATTTATTAAAGCTACGAATCAAAGCAATGCTTGCTCAAGATTTATGGGGCCTTAATGAATTTTATGAAATTTTTAATAACAGCAATGAGATCATTTTAAAAGCTGTGAATGTTGCTGAATCTAATATATACGACAAATCAAATTTGAGTAAAAGAAATTAATTAAATTACAATGATAAAAATAATCACACCTTTAATTTGCCTTACAATTCTTGCCTCTTGTAGAAATGGAGACATTAAAATTAATGAACAAAAGGGAGAAATTACCTCTTCGATTGGAGTTGATAATTCTGATAAAGATTATGCGAAAGAAATAGCAAAACTGGAAAAAGAAGAGGCTAAACGACTAAAAGAATTGGCTCAAAATTCGACTTCACTGAAATTTGATAAAGTAAAACACGACTTTGGAAATGTAAAACCTGAAACTGATTGCATCACGCAATTTCGTGTATTCAATACAGGAGATAAACCATTGATAATTGAAGATGTATCTGCGAGCTGTGGTTGCACTACACCAATAAAGCCAGAAGCTCCTATCCCTCCTGGAAAATCTGATGTAATCGAAGTTAAATTCCATTCTAATCCAGGTCAATTAAACGAAATTTTAAAAACTGTTACAGTTACTGCAAACACAATAGAACGCGTTCATAAAGTTGAAATTAGAGCTTTTGTGAAAGAATAATTAATTTTCTGAATAAATTGAGCCAATTCCAAAATCATACGGAAGCCGCTCATGATATAAGTATTTCTTTTGTGGAGATTCAAAAGGCCGATAAACGTAGTAAACAAAATTATTATGAATTTCTATCTTTTCAATATAGCGATACTCTAACCGAACTTGTTCAGTAATCTCACCAGTTAGAACGTTAATCCAGCCAAGGTAACTATAACCTCCCCTATCGTACAGTGCATAAAGTTGACCCGTAACCTTATCTTGAATCAACTGTTTTTTCCAACCAGTCTTTCTTGGATTGTAATGATGATAGATGCTAGTGCTATCCATTAAATCTCCAGACTCATTGTAAGTAAATAATTTATCTTTATAATAATCGAATACAAAGACACTATCGTTTCGATGAAATAATGGTGCATACAACTCTTTATAATATATGGATTGAGTAAAATAATTTGCACCAACCCAAACCTCTGCGTCAACACCAGTTTGAATCTCTTTATTTTTAGCCCAAAGTTTCGTTCTTACATCTGCCCACTTATATTCAGCTCTATAGAGCTCCATCATCAAATCATCTTCGATATGCATAATTTTCTTATAGCTAGAATCTAACTGGTCAAAAGTAAAATATTCAAAAGCTGGAAAATCTGGATTAAAGTTCGAAAAATACAGTTTTGTCTTATTCGTATCTAAGATTGGGGAAATATAGGTTAGAAAGTAATTTTTAGGCACAGAAGAAATTCCGATATTCTTTCCTTGTACATGAATTCCAAATACATTTTCTTCACAGACAACATGTGCATTCCCCCTGTAATCCCTTACTAACTGTTCGGCATTACCAGGTACCTGAAATGTATTTAGTACTGTTTTACCATCAAACAACAAAAGTTCACTTCCCTTTTTCAATCTTTTAGAATATGTCAACAACAAGAAATTTCCGTCTTTTAATATTTCAAAATCCTCAACATGCAAACGTTTTGATTGGTATATTACTTTAGGGATTCCAGGTGCACTCACAACCATATCTTCTATTTCCTGAGAACGAATGAACTCCATCTTGAATTCAAAAAAAAGAGTATCTAATCCAGTTTTACCACTAATTCTTTTTTCATGCTTAATGGAAATAAATTGCGGATGTGATAATTGAAAACTTGACATCACATTATTGGGAACTTTTACCCTAAATTCACCTTTGCTATTAGAAATAGCATAAATTTTGTCTTCATTAAAATGAACCAGTGAATTTACATTTTGAATCGGATCACCAAACTTCTTATCAAGAATTTTAACAAGTACGGTAATACTATCGGATTGACTATAACTAGAAAACACGAATAGCGTAAGTAAAATAAATAAAAAGATTCTCATATTTCTTATGATGCGATTGCAAACAAAATTCCATAAAAAAAGCTTCCATTAAAAATGGAAGCTTTTTAAAACATCAATTACAATTAAGCGTTAACGTTCATGTTATCTAAAACACTCATTACGTTTCTAACTGCTTCAGCAGATTCTTCAAGCATTGCTTTTTCTTCCGCATTTAAGTCTAATTCAATGATTTTTTCAATACCGTTCTTACCTAAAACAACTGGTACACCTAAATAAATATCATTCATTCCATATTCACCTTGTAACCAAGCACAAACAGGGAAAATTCTTTTTTGATCTCTTACAATTGCTTCTACCATTTGAGCAGCAGCAGCACCTGGAGCATACCAAGCTGAAGTACCTAACAATTTAACGATCTCACCACCACCAAACTTAGTGCGCTCAATGATTTCATTTAATTTTGATTCTTCAATTAACTCAGTAACTGGAATTCCAGAAACAGTTGTATATCTTGGAAGCGGAACCATTGTATCACCGTGACCACCCATTAAAACTGCTTGAATGTCCTTTGGAGAAACATTTAATTCAGTCGCTAAGAAAGCTCTGTAACGCGCTGTATCTAATACACCAGCCATTCCAAAAACTTTACTTGGATCAACTTTAGCAGTTAAATAAGCACAATAAGTCATAACGTCTAACGGATTCGAAACACAAATAATTTTAGCATCCGGAGAATGCTTAATTATGTTTTCAGTAACCATTTTAACAATCCCAGCATTTGTAGCGATCAAATCATCTCTCGACATTCCAGGTTTTCTTGGTAATCCTGAAGTAATAACTACAACGTCGGAACCAGCAGTTTTTGAATAATCATTCGTAGAACCAATAGTTCTAGAATCATACAAACTAATAGGAGAAGTTTCCCATATATCTAAAGCTTTACCTTCAGCAAAACCTTCTTTAACGTCTAATAATACTACTTCGTCTGCTAACTCGCGATAAGCAATAACGTCTGCAGTTGTAGCACCTACTGCACCTGCTCCGATAACTGATACTTTTGTCATGTTATGTATGATTAATAAAAT
>Ga0102899_1000068_pt1 | contig 45664 bp, 37 predicted proteins | sample Colrivmeta1555B3_FD_78455 | JGI IMG/M metagenome (GOLD analysis project Ga0102899, IMG submission 78455) | Estuarine microbial communities from the Columbia River estuary - metaG 1555B-3 | ecosystem: Environmental > Aquatic > Marine > Intertidal zone > Estuary | place: USA: Columbia River... | reverse complement strand
TGTTAATTCCAAAGCTCTATTTCCGTTTCCGTATCCATCCAAACGTGTAATACGCGGGCTAGATCCGTAAGCAATGTTTTGAGCAGTACCTCCAGCTTCAGGCATTGGGTTATGAGGAATAGCTGTAATCACTTTTACTTCTCCCAAAGCTGCTTTTCTACTAGCGATAAATTTCTTCTTTTGACCATCTAAAAGTAAAGGGTCATTTGGATCATAATCCTTGTAATTATTATAAGCGTATGCTATCGCTAAATAATAGTATGTCTTAAAATTGATTAATGCGCGATCTCCCTGAGCAAAAACATCTTCCTTTAAACTATAACTGTGTTTAATGCCATTGTCTGCCCCATCAACCTTCTCAACTGGTATGCTGGCTTGAAGGTATTCGTCGTATTCAAAATTGATTATTCGATCCACACCATCTTTAATGTCGCATTGTGCTACCAATCTGGCCTTAGAAGCATCTTCTATGTCAGATAAAGATGATGATGCATTCACCATTTGATAAATCAAGTATCCTTGGAAGCGATAATTTTTATCAGCCAAAGTATCTACAGCACTAATGAAAGGATCGAATTCAATATATTTTTCTTGATAATTATTCGAGTTGATTGGATTTGAAATGGTTAATATTAACTCATTCTCCAATTCTTGAATTGCCAACGTTGGTGCATGAGGAGCATCTAACACTTTGAAACAATTTTCGAACAAAGCTTGTGCTTTATCATCTGCTCTTTTCAATACTTCTACAGAAGCAAATGGGTCACCAGCTTGACTTCTTGCCCAAACAACACCAACGGTTATGTTATTTACAGCCCCTGGAGTTAAAATAAAAGGTCCGGCTGATTGTACAAATCTTCTATCATTAGGTGGATTGTTTGATGTTATTTCTGTCCAATCTGCTTGAGGGTTCCCTCCTGTTCCCCAACCCAAAGGATCTGTATCACCAGGAAACATAAAATCACAAGGAACTGTTGGATCCGCCGCTGCATCTGAAATGTGACCAGAACCACCATAATAAAATGGGGTGCCATCTTTCCAGAACCCTTGTAAATAACTGTAATAATCTGCTGCAGAAATAGGATCTGTTTGGCTTGGATTTGCACCCAATGTCGTATTTGAATAGTACAAAAATTGACGCATTCCAAAACGTTCATTGTCAATGATACCATCTCCATATCCAATTCCATTTAGCGCCTCACCAGGTCCAATTCCAAAAGCATTGTCTATCCCATCATTGTCTTGAAAAGGACCTTCAAAAAAATCGACCCCAACAGCAGGAGGGTTATTTCCATAACCGAAAAATCCTGAGTTATCTCCATCGAAATTATCTCCATTGTAATAATACCCAAGACCTCTATTCACATCACAACCAACATAATCGTCAAAAGGGTCCCCAAGTGCACCATCTGTAAAAGAACCAAAATAGGTGTCGTAAAGCGTTTGAGTCCCTCTATTAATCAATTCATAATTGTAAAAAGTCATGTTATTGATTTCATCATTGGAAGCAAAAACAAAGGCCTGTGCTCTTATTTCCATACCAATTGGATCAGCGCCAGTTTCAGTATGAATGTTTCCCTTATCATTCATTACCCACCAATAATTTAAATCACCATACAATGAAACACGCCTGTCTGTTTTACAGTTTTTTGATTTGTTAATGTCGTGCCACGGATAATCGCCATCCTGCCAGTTGTATTCTCCATCGTCATTCCGATCAAAAAAGGGAGCCAAATAGTGATCTTGACCTTGAGAAATATCACCATGAGCTGGCCATGTTTTTATTACATTGGGAACTTGGTAATTTGGAAATAAGTTCGATTGTGTATTTGTTCCATTTGCGATGTCATCTTGCCCTGCTTGATACCAAGCATCAAATTCTCGAATTTCATCTTGAATCGTTATAAAATGCTTGTCGTATTTTGAACAATTCTCGTAGTTAGTCTCAGCTGGACCTTGAGACAATGGTCCTGTCCAATAATCTTGACCATTTCGGTACCTCAATGCAGCAAGTTTTAACTGCCCATTTACATCCGTCCCCCCAAGCCATAATGCTGAAGTAAATAGGGCCATAATCCCAGAATTTTTAGGGACTTCATATTGTGCCAAATTTTGACCCGGAATTTGCCATAAATTACCCGCAGTATGTACCAACATACGAACATTATTCAACTCCATTCTAGTTGTTGTTGTAGGCGGACTACAACTTGCACCTTTCACAAAGTTTGCTGGTAACTCCGGTTTGTCTTTACCTTGGTATGGCTGAGACAAACTAGTTCCAATTGAAAATAGGATAACTATTAAAGAAATGAATTTCATGTGAACAATCAATTTACGGCAATTTATACAATAACTCCGACTCCAAAAAATGAGTATCGAACTTATTATTCTTACTCTTATATTCTTACTTAGATGATTTCATTTTGAAAAATGAAACCAATAATTTCGTTATATCATCGTATTCGCTAAAGCTTAGATTTTCATAGGTATCGAAAATGTCGTGGTAATTTTTATTCGGACCCATTGTATAAATAAAGAAAGCAGGAACACCTTTTTCTGTAAACCAATAGTGATCTGAATTAGCCGCAGGACCTCTACTTTTTACTACTTTCAAAAGTTGTTGTTCACGATTAATCTCTTCAAACATTTTAAACTCTTTTTCAAAAAGTGACCCATTTACAATTGTGATCCCTTCTTCTCCAGAGCCCATAATGTCGAGATTAACTAAAAAGTCAATTTTTTTCAATTTAATTAATGGGTTTTCAACGAAGTGTTTTGATCCTAACAAGCCAACCTCTTCACCCCCAAATGCAATAAATAAAATATTGGCATTGATTGGGTTTTCTTTAAAATATTTCGCCATACTAATTAGCATCGCCGTGCCACTTGCATTGTCATTTCCTCCAGGGAAGTAATTATTTTCTCCCATTCTTCCTAAATGATCGTAATGAGCTGTGTACACAAATGTAGGAGCACACTTTTTCTTAGACGGCAAGAAACCAACAACGTTTTGAGAAGAATAATTGTTTAATAATTCCGCATCAATTTGAACATTAAAAACAGTTTGATCTAAATCAACCGAATCTTGTAAATAAAGGAAACAATTTGCTTTTTGTGTTTGAGACACTGACCATGTAAACTTGCTGTTAACAGTCTCTATTACCGGTACATAATTCGCTAATTCATCAGCCATTCCAGCTAAAAGTTTCTTTTCATCTACTGTTGCTGATGCAAAGTCAAGTAGAATTCCGTTGAATTGATCAGAAGACATTACCATACGTAAGGTTTCGGCAAGTGTTTGCGTATTTAAACCATCTTCTATTGATATTCTTTTAACTTTTAATTCACCCGAGAAACTTCCTGATGAAGGATCAACCAGAAAATGTTCAGCCGGTTTAAAAACAATGTTTCCAGAGGATAACTCCATCTTTTTTGGAAAAGAATTTACATCAAAATTAAACGATTGAAAATAGGATTTTTTCAATGGTTTTAAATCCAATTTTTGAAACTCATTCGCAATGAAATCAGCAGCAATGCTATCTCCTTTTTGCACGTAACCTCTACCATGAAATCCTTCAGAACAAAGTGTTTTTGTAATTCTACGAACCTCATCAATTTGCCCAAACAAATGTGAACTTGTATAGAGTACAAAAACGAATAGAATTCTATGCATACCTTCTTTGAATATACACCATAAATTCACCAACACATTCGTCTTCTAAATCCCATGATTGTTCTTGAGCAATTTTACTTGCTTTCTCTTTAGCACTTAATAATGACTCTTGAGAATCAAGCGTTTTTATCGCATCTGAAAATGCTTCGCTAGATCCATCAAATAATTCGTTTATAAACCTCAACTTTTGATTTAATCCAAAAGCTCCGATTAGTGAATCTAATTTCCCTTCAGCAAAACGAGAGGCTACAGAATTGTCGTTTGAACTAAATTTATCTAAAAAACTAACTGTATTTACAATCACTTCACTCTCTTCTTCCGCTTTTTCAGCCTCAACGATTTCAACCTCAGCAGGAGCTGGTACTTCAACCTCTGGTTCAGAGTTAAAATCTGTCGCATTAATTTCTGGTTGGGATGATTCTTCTATTGTTGATTTAATCTCCTCTTCAATGTTTTCATCATTAAACAATGAAAAATCAAACGGTTGCTCTTCCAACTCAACTTTAGGAGCCTCTTCTTCAATCTCTACAATTGGTTCTATATCTTTTTCAATAATCGTTTCTTCAACTGAATCAATCGGAGAGCTCATAACTGAAGAAGTATTTTCAAAAGCTTTGTATTTCAATATAATACTTCTTTCGTGCAATTCACGCGTTGTTTTTTCTAATAACGCAAGTCCATCAACAGACAGTTTCCCTAATGCTAATTGGTCCACCAATCCTTGTAATTCTGTCAACCTTTCTTGATATCCTTTTAATTTATCCATTATTCAATTTTTCAACAATTTAAACGAAGTTGCTAACGAAATGCATTTTTATGCATCAAATTAACGACTTTTAGAATTCAAAATTATCGACTTATTACATGCAACCGAAGTTTGAGTTATGTTTTTCTCTTCGGTACTTTGTTAATAACATCGAAATTATACGAAATAAAAATGTTTTTAGACTTAGCCCCCATTGAAGGAAGACAACACGGATGGATTGAAGTTATTTGTGGTTCGATGTTTTCAGGGAAAACAGAGGAACTTATAAGAAGACTTAAACGAGTTCAATTTGCGAATCAAAAATTAATTCTGGTTAAACCGACTGTTGACGATCGTTATCATAAGGAAAATGTTGTAAGTCACCAAGGTCGCAGTTTTGACGCAGTTTGTGTTGCAAACGCTGAAGAAATACTAAAATTACATAGTGATGAGCGTGTTGTTGCAATTGATGAGGCACAATTTTTTGATGAGAAGATTGTTGATGTGTGTTCAAAATTGGCAGCCAAAGGTGTTCGAGTGATCGTTGCAGGATTAGACATGGATTTTAATGGTGCACCATTTGGACCAATGCCGCATTTATTATCAACCGCTGAATATGTTACAAAAGTACATGCCATTTGTGTATCTTGTGGTCGATTAGCACAATTTTCACATAGAACCGTGAAAGCCAAAGAACAAGTATTAGTTGGTGCTGATAAACAATATAAACCATTGTGCCGTACTTGCTACAATAATATGAAAGGGTGAAATTACAATTATCTATATCAGCATTAAATCAGATTTATTCTTCTAAAATTCAAGAGACGAATACTTTGTACGATGCAGTGGTATATGATACACGAAAAATTGTAAGCGGCCCAACATCTATTTTTTTCGCTTTAAAGGGCGGATTTAGAGATGGGCATGACTTTATTACAGATGCATTTGAGAAAGGAATCAGAATGTTTGTGGTGAAGGATCTCCCTGCTAATAATTACAGCGGTGCGCAATTTATTGTTGTACAAGATGTTCTTTTAGCTCTTCAAAAATTAGCCAAATTTAATCGGCTGAAATATAACTACCCAGTTATTGCAATAACAGGATCTGCTGGTAAAACAGTCGTAAAAGAATGGTTAAGTCAATTTCTTCAAACAAAGTATAACGTTGTTAGAAGTCCTAAAAGTTATAACTCTCAGTTGGGTGTAGCGCTATCTCTTTTAGAAATGAACGAAAGTGCAGATGTTGCAATAATAGAAGCAGGCATTTCTAAACCTGGGGAGATGACTATTCTTGAAGACTTAATTCAACCTAACATTGGTGTTTTCACTTCTTTTGGATCAGCCCATAGTGCAAATTTTGAATCGACAGAACAACATTTAAATGAAAAATTAAAGCTCTTTAAAAATGTTGAACAAATGTTTTACAATGGAAAAATCGATTTAGATTTAAAATCCAATTTCCGTCCCGTTTTTCCAGAAAACATAAAAGCGTTGACATCTAATTTAAATTTAGATCCTATTTATCTTCAAAACGCTTCTCTTGCAATAACAGTAGCGCAGCATTTCGGTGTCGATGCGGGAGAGATTGCCTATGAGACAGCTAAATTAGAGCCCATTGCATTGCGTCTGGAGCACTTTGATGGAGTAAACGGGAATTTAATCCTAAACGATACTTACAATCTTGACATTGATGCATTCAGAGCTTCACTTGAACATCAATTAAACCATTCCCAAAATCATAAACGAGTTGTAATTGTAGGTACAGATGATGAAAATGCTCGAAAAGAAATTAGAACATTAGTAAAAGAATTTGAACCAATATCTCTTCATTTTGTTGAGAACAATAAAGCTGATTTAATTGAGGTGTCGAATGCGATAATCTTGGTGAAGGGTAATCGCCATTTATCAATGGAGAAATACGCTCAGAAATACAGACTGAAAAAACATAAAACCTTTATTGAAATAAACCTAAACTCGATTCGAAGAAACATTACAACTCTTAAGTCAAGACTACATTCTCAAACAAAAGTTTTAGCCATGGTTAAAGCTTCATCTTATGGTTCTGGAGGAGAAAAAATGAGTCACTTTTTAACCCAAATTGGAGTTGACTATTTCGGTGTTGCATACGCAGATGAAGGTGTAGAAATTAGAAATTCAGGTGTTAAAACTCCTATTCTGGTAATGAATGCAGAAGAAGAAAGTTTTGATGACTGCATACAAAATGATTTGGAACCTGCGATTTACAGTTTAAAACAGCTTAATTCTTTTATTCTTTCCGTTTTATACCAAGGGAAAACAGAATATCCAATCCATTTAAAAATTGAAACTGGTATGAATCGACTTGGGCTCCAAGAAGATGAAATAGAAGCCGCTTTGGAAATCATCCTTTCTCAACCAGAGGTTAAAATACAATCTGTTTATTCTCATTTATCCGATTCTGATAATGCAGCATCTACATTTGTGCAAGAACAAGTAGAAATTTTTAAACGCGTAGTAAATCAAATTAAAAAACGGATTCACTACAATTTTGATCAGCACATTCTGAATTCTGAAGGATGTTTAAATTTTCCAGAGTATAGTTTTGACATGGTTCGCATAGGTATAGCGATGTATGGATGCACAAGTCATAAATCAATAAAACTGGAGCCTGCGTTAAGATGGCAAAGCGCAGTTTCTCAAGTTAAATATTTACATGAGAATTCTACTGTTGGTTATGGTCACAACCCTTTGCCTGAGGCTATTTCTAAAATTGCAATTATACCAATCGGTTACGCAGATGGATTACGTCGTGTCTTGAGTAATGGACAAGGAAAAGTTTACATCAACAATCACCCTTGTAAAATTGTTGGGAATGTTTGCATGGATATGATTATGGTAGATGTTTCCTCTTTCAAAATAAATGAAGGAGATGTTGTCGAAATAATCGGTGTTAATCAATCACTTGAATCACTTGCGGAATCTATGAGCACAATCCCATATGAAGTGCTTACAAGTATCTCAAAAAGGGTACATCGAATATACGTAGACAACTAATTTCTTAATTTTAAAACATTACCAGGAATGGTTTTTGTTTCGTCCATTTCAAATTTCTTTGAGAAAATAAAAACACCTGCTTTTACTTTTCCTTTTAAACGAACATTTATTTCACTTTTAGTAGCGTGCTTCAATAATTTAAGCATGGCTCCATCTTCAAGTTGAGCTGTAAAGGGAGCTGATAAATCAGTCTCCCTTTTAGATTTCATTTTTACTTTTTTATCCAAGTGAACTTTTCCTATGAATTGGTCCTCTACGTATAAGTCTAACATGGATGGTTTAATTTTGACTCCAAACCAATTCCCATTATACACCTTAGCTCCTGCATTAAATTGAATTGTTTTTCCATCTATCTTCTCTAATTTAAAGTTTTCATCACCTCTAAATTCAGGTGTATGAAAAGCACATGAAGCTAAAAAAAAGATAATAACACTTAATTGCAGGATGTTTTTCATATTAATTATTTTGAAAGTTCAGTAAAATAACGGAAGAAGTAAGGAATCGTTTCAATACCTCTGTAATAATTAAACAAACCATAGTGCTCATTTGGGGAATGTATCGCATCACTATCCAAACCAAATCCCATTAAAATTGTTTTAAGTCCAAGTTCTTTTTCGAACATTGCAACAATTGGAATTGACCCACCACTTCTCACTGGTATTGGTCTTTTATTAAAAGTCTTTTCATAAGCTCTGCTTGCAGCTTCATAACCAATAGAGTCAATCGGAGTAACAGCAGGATATCCACCATGATGTGGGGACACTTTCACAACACTTCCTTTGGGAGCGATTGAAGTAAAGTGATCCATAAATAACTTCGTAATTTCATCAGGGTCTTGGTCTGGAACTAATCTCATTGAGATTTTTGCATAAGCTTTTGAAGCGATAACAGTTTTAGCTCCTTCTCCAGTATACCCGCCCCAAATTCCATTTACATCAAGTGTTGGACGAATACTACCCCTTTCCATTGTTGAGTAGCCCTCCTCGCCATATACGTCAGCAATATCAATTGATTCACAATAAGCTTCTTTACTAAAAGGTGCTTTAGCCATTTCTGCTCTTTCCTCATCTGTCAAATCAATAACTTTATCATAAAAGCCAGGAATAGTAATATGATTATTCTCATCGTGTAATGAGGCAATCATTTTGGCCATAATATTTATTGGGTTAGCAACACATCCGCCATATAATCCAGAATGTAAGTCTCTATTTGGACCCGTAACCTCAACTTCAACATAACTCAATCCTCTTAAGCCTGTTGTTACAGAAGGAACATCATTTGCCAACATACCAGTATCTGACACCAGAATGATGTCTGCTTCAAGTTTTGCCTTATTCTCTTTTACAAAAATTCCAAGATTAGAGCTTCCAACTTCTTCCTCACCTTCAATCATAAACTTCACATTACATGGTAGCTCATCAGATTTCATCATTGCTTCAAAAGCTTTAACGTGCATGTACATTTGACCTTTATCATCACATGCTCCTCTTGCAAAAATTGCTCCTTCAGGATGAATTTTAGTAGGTTTAACTACTGGTTCAAAAGCTGGGCTGTCCCATAAATCTATTGGGTCAGCAGGTTGCACATCGTAATGACCATAGACAAGAACCGTCGGTAGGTTTGTGTCAATTATTTTATCGGCATAAACGATAGGATAACCAGCTGTTTGACAAATTTCAACATTTTCAGCACCCGCTTCAGTCAATCTTTTTGCCACTTCATCTGCTGTTGCAAAAACATCCTTAGAAAATGAAGGATCCGCAGATACTGAAGGAATCTTCAATAAGTCGATTAATTCGTTTAAAAAACGTTCTTTATTTTCTTTAATGTAAGTTGTTGTTCCAGTCATGTTAAAATTTTAGTTCTTTTCCCCAAAATTCGTCATTTTTATTAAAAAACTTGGTAAATCAGTCACTTTATTCCATATTTATGCAACCTTTTGAGACATATATATGTCTTATTTATGATAATTATAACTCAATCTTATGTTTAACAGACTCGGTGTTTTAACACTCTTCTTACTTTCTCTCCATTTTTCATTCGGTCAAATTGCCGTAACAAACACTCTAACTCCTGCTGAACTTGTCCAAAACATTTTGTTAGGATCTGGTATTACAGCTACAAATATAATGTACAATGGTGTTGCTGGAGATGCAAATATTATTCAAACGAATGCTTCTTACTTTGATGCTTCGGGTACTCCTTTTGCAGCATCTGTGCCTCGTGGTGTTCTTTTAAGTTCTGGAGCAGGAACAGTAGCGGTAGGCCCGGAAAATGATTTTGGTGCATGGGATGACACTGGGACATCAACAGTTACTGACCCAGATCTTACAGCTATTACTCCTAACGCATTGTTTAATGGGGTTGTGATTGAATTTGACTTTGTTGCTACTGGTGATACATTAAGTTTTGATTACATTTTCGCCTCTGAAGAATACCCAGATGATTACGGTTCTCAATTCTATGATGTGTTTGGATTCTTTATCTCTGGAACTGGGTTTGCTGGACCTTATACAAACGGAGGGGTTAATATTGCAACATTACCAGGAACCACTACACCGATTTCAATTTTAAATTTAAACCCAAACACGAATACTGTTTATTACGTAGACAATCAAGGTGGAGCAGCATATGGTACAGCTATCCAATACGACGGATGTTCGGTTTTGTTAACCTCATCGGCACAATTAGTTTGTGGAGAAACGTACCATATAAAATTAGGTATTGCCAATTCTGGTGATGGAACTTTAGATTCTGGGGTTTTCTTGGAAGCTGAAAGTTTCAATTCAAATAACATTCAACTTGAAACAGCATCTGCTGTTACAGGTTCATTTACAGACACTTTATTGGCAGAAGGATGTACTACTGCAACCCTAAATTTTATAAGACCCTCCGAACAAAATATCGTTGCTGATACTATTCCTTTATATATTTCAGGTACAGCTTCATTAACAGCTGACATTGTTACAATTGTAGATACCGTATTTTTCCCGATTGGGGTTGATACAGTTCAAATAATAATAGATCCAATTGATGATGGAATTACCGAAATGATGGAAACAATTGAAATTGGTTATTATAATATTACCGTTTGTGGTGATTCATTGTATGACTCTGTTACTTTATACATTGTTGATGAATATCCATTAACCTGGACAATGCCAGATACCCTTATTTCTAATTGTATAGTTACCAATACAGATGTCGAGATTACAAATTTTGACGCCTCACTTCCTCCTTACACTGTAAGTTGGACATTTGGTAGCACCGATAATCCTGCAACTTATCCTAATCCACCAATCAATACTCCAGTAGACCACTATGTTACAATAACAGATGGTTGTGGTGATACATTTAGAGATACCTTAACCGTAATTACAAATTTACCCGAGGCATCTTTAATTGCGAGTAACGCAAATGGATGTGCCCCTCTTGATGCCAGCTTCGCTAACACAAGTGAATATGCAACATCTTATGAGTGGGATTTTGGGAATGGAAATGTCCAAAATGTTTCAACAAATGCGGCGCAATCACAAACATATATGAATAGCAGTATTGTGATGCTGGTTGCTTTTGATGATTTAATGTGTAGTGATACTGCATATGCTACTATCACAACAAGTATTTGCGGATGTATGGATCCAGATGCTGATAATTTTAACCCATTAGCAACTATAGACGACGAAAGTTGTGTGTTCCCAATACCAACTGTAATTGCTCCAAACGTATTTACGCCTAACAACGATGGTGATAATGATATTTGGCAATTAACACATACGAACGCAATCAATATTGAAGTGACTATCGTTAATAGATGGGGGAATATTGTACATCTAGCTGATGGACTTAATCCTTTCTGGGATGGATTTGTCCAATCTGGAAATATGGCTGATGACGGAACGTATTTTTACACTTATAAAGCAGAAGGTTTTGACGGAACAATTGTTGAGGGCCATGGCTTTATGCAACTAATTAGTCAGTAAACTAATTTAGAAAACAAAAAAGCCTGCAACAAGTTGCAGGCTTTTTGCTTTAACACATTTTATTTAATATAAAAAGTTGTGATAAGGATACCTTTCTTGAAAGATTAATTTAACCTGCTTATAAACTATTTCTTTAAACTCTTCTAGGTTTTCCTTCGTTGTTGCTGACAGAAAAACACATTCAGTATTTGGCAATTTTGCCATCCATGTATTTCTTAACTCATCAAGCGTATAAGTTTCTTCAGCCATTAAATCGTCTGGATCATTTTGTATGTATTCGTAGGCATCTACTTTATTGAAAACAACAATTGTTGGTTTCTCCCTATTATCAATTTCTGCTAATGTCTCATTAACTACCCTAAATTGATCTTCGAAATTAGGATGAGAAATGTCTAGTACATGAATTAACAAATCAGCCTCTCTTACCTCATCAAGTGTCGATTTAAACGATTCAACCAACTGATGCGGCAATTTTCGAATAAATCCTACCGTGTCAGTAAGTAGAAATGGCAAGTTTTCAATTACAACCTTTCTTACTGTTGTGTCGAGTGTTGCAAAAAGTTTATCTTCAGCGAATACATCCGACTTACTTATAAGGTTCATGATTGTGCTTTTACCTACATTGGTATATCCAACAAGCGCAACTCGCACCATCTGACCTCTGTTTCCCCTTTGTATAGCCTTTTGCTTGTCGATTACTTTTAACTTCTCCTTTAACAAGGATATTTTATTTTGAATAATCCTTCTATCGGTCTCAATTTGAGTCTCCCCAGGTCCACGCATACCAATTCCACCCTTTTGTCTTTCTAGGTGTGTCCATAAACGTGTTAAACGAGGAAGTAAGTACTGCAACTGAGCCAATTCAACTTGTGTTCTTGCATAGGAGGTTCTTGCCCTACTCGCAAAAATATCTAGAATCAAATTGTTTCGATCCAAAACTTTCACTTCTAAAACCCGCTCAATATTTCTTAATTGTGATGGTGATAACTCATCATCAAATATGACTAAATCAATATTTCTTGCAACAACATATTCCCTAATCTCTTCTAGCTTACCTGTTCCAACATACGTTTTAGGATTAGGAAATTGAACATTTTGCAAAAAGTATTTTTGAGTGATTGCACCAGCTGTTAAAGCTAAAAATTCTAACTCTTCAATATATTCTATTGCCTGAGCCTCGGTGCTCTCTTGAGGAATTACTCCAACAAGAATACAGCGTTCTTCAGTAGCATCAATCAACACATGTTCTTGCCCCATTTTATCTTAAATTAATTACAAAGTCTACGATTTTACCCAACTCCACAGTATCTGTATACGCATACGTTTGTGAAGGCATTCCTTTTCTACCATTGATGATAATAGATTTAACGCTGTCTTTTTTTAAACGAGATTTAGTTAAGTCTGTTGCTCCAGACAATTCCAATTTACCATCTGTGCCATGACAAGCTGCACAAGAATTATTAAACAGTTCTTTCCCCGAAAGTTCGGACGATACTTTATTGTTTGAACAGCTACTAATTAACCAAAAACAAAGTATGTAAAAAGTCTTTTTTAGAACCATGAACCACCTAACATTTCACGGAATGGCCATGGAATAGAAGCCAAAATAAGTATTAATCCAATTGTATAATTGATTAATATTCGACGGTGTTTATCTCTAGTCCCTTTCAATTTTTTCTCTGCTTTTGATCTTCCTATTGTAATTAAAGCAATTGCTGCAACCATCATAATCACGTGCTCCAAATTAAAGAATCGAAACATTCCTCCAGCTGTATCACTCGACATCCATTTATCGACAAATTGAACCTTAGGCGAAACAAAATACAATCCCAAACCAATAAGTAATTGGATATGCAAGAAAACCATTGCAAAAAGATTAATCATTTTATCTTTTTTCAAATACTTCCCCGAAGTTTGAGATTTAGCTGCATTAATAATTGCTAATAGAATTAAAATTAAAGCGATCCATCGTAATCCAGAATGAGCATGTAATAAACCTTTATACATATTGTTTTTATTTACAAAAATAAGAAAATGCATGACTGATTGCACATAGTTACTGTCATGTCGCATCTATTTTTTAATTTCACGGAGTTGAAATCCAATTTTATGAAACTTATTTTATTTTTTATTACCATTCTTTTTACAACTATTGCTTTCTCCCAAAATGAGCCCGACAATGGTGTGAAAAAGTCAAAATCTGAATATTACGCAATAAAAGGAGCGACTGTTTATATGGCTCCTGGTAAGATTGTTAAAAATGCAACCATTCTTATAAAAGACAATAAAATAGAAAAAATAGGCGTAATTGTTTCGATACCTTCTAACGCAGTAACAGTTGAAGCTGATGGAAAGTTTATTTTACCTGGTTTTATTGATTTGTTTTCTAATACAGGATTTGAAAATGACAAAGACAAAAAAGGAAACTCTTCGATTCTACCTGAAAGAGTGAAAAATGGTGCCTATTACTGGAACAGTGCCATACATCCCGAATACGATGCTTCTTCCTATTATTCTCAAGATGATAAATCGAGTGATTTGTTAATAGAGAAAGGCTTTGCTTTTGCTTTAACTCATCCTCATGATGGAATTGCTAGAGGTGAAAACGCATTCGTTGCTATAGGGAAAATTGAAAATCATCATTATTCAAGTTGGACAAAATCAAGTAGCTTTTCTTTCAAAGCTGGCTCTTCAAAAGAATCATACCCATCATCACAAATGGGCTCTATCGCATTATTAAAACAAGCTTTTTATGATGCTAAATGGTATTCAAAAAATGGGATTGAACATAACATCTCATTAGAAGCACTGAATGCCCAGACTCAAAATCCAATGTTTTTTGAAACAGACGATCAACTTGAAATTAACAGAGCGAAAAAAATAGGAGATAATTTTGGGTTTCAATTTCATTACGTTGGTTCAGGTAATGAATATCAAGCAATAAATGATTTTATTGGATCCAAGTCTACCTTTGTTTTACCGATAAACTTCCCAGAAGCGTATGATGTTAAAAATCCATACCTAGCGAAACAAATTCCTTTAAGCGATTTAAGGCATTGGGAAATGGCACCTAGGAATCCTGCAATCCTATTTCACAATAATTTGAATGTATGTATTACTGCTGATGGATGTAAAACAAGTAAAGATTTCTGGAACAATTTAAGAGAAGCGATTAAACATGGCCTAACTCAAGATGAAGCATTAACTTCATTAACAATCAACCCTGCGAAAACATTAAATATACAAGACAAAATAGGATCTATTGAAGTTGGAAAATTTGCTAACATAATGATTTACGACACTAACCCTTTCGAATCTGAAGCGAAGTTAATGGAATCATGGGTGATGGGTGAGCAAACTGTTTATCATAAATCTGCTCTTCATGAGGTTGCTGGAAAATACAACTTACTTATTGACTCTAAATCAATTCCAATAACAATTTCAGGTAACCCAGAAAAGCTAAGTGGAAAAATAAAATATGCCTTAGTTGATGAAAAAACTGGAACTTCTAAAGACACAACAGCTTCTGCTTTTGTTTCCTTAGCCGGAAATGATATTACCATCCAATTTGTAATTAATTCAAAAGACTTTGAAGGGAACATCTCTTGTCAAGGAAAAGTTAATTCTAAACTGGGATTATTCGAAGGGAAAGCACTTCTACCAAGCGGGGAGTTTGTAAACTGGTCAGGAATTAAAAATGGTGATGAGAAACAAGACAAAAAAAATCTTGCCAGCAATGACAGAGATACTTCAATGATTACCTACTTTCCAAACATGGCATATGGTTTTGATACAATTCCAGAGCAAAGTTCAGTTTTAATTCAAAATGCAACTGTTTGGACAAATGAGATCGATGGTATTTTGGAAAATGCATTTGTTTTAATCGTTGATGAGAAGATAAAATATGTCGGAACAAGATCTCCAAAAACTCCAAATGGAACGCGAGTAATTGATGCAAAAGGAAAACATGTAACCTCTGGTATAATTGATGAACACTCTCACATTGCAATATCCAAAGGAGTTAACGAAGGCGGTCAAGCTATTTCTGCAGAAGTATCTATTGGAGATGTTGTTAATCCTTTTGACATCAACATCTATCGTCAACTTTCTGGCGGAGTTACAGCTGCACAACTTCTTCATGGATCAGCAAATCCAATTGGAGGGCAATCTGCTTTAATTAAACTTAAATGGGGCCATTCAGCAGATGAAATGTTAATTCCAAACGCGCCGAAGTTCATTAAATTTGCTTTAGGAGAAAATGTTAAACAGTCTAATTGGGGTTCATACAATTCGGTCCGATTCCCTCAGACAAGAATGGGAGTGGAACAAGTTTATTATGATGCTTTTCATAGAGCTGAAGAATACGACGCAGCATGGGCAAAATTTAAATCAAACCCAAAGTCTCCAGAACCTAGAGTTGACCTAGAGTTAGAAGTAATTAGTGAAATTGCGAAGAGTGAAAGATTTGTTACCTGCCATTCTTATGTTCAATCAGAAATTAATATGTTAATGCATATGGCAGACTCTATGGGCTTTAGAATTAACACTTTTACACATATCCTGGAAGGATACAAATTAGCTGATAAAATGGCCAAACATGGTGTGGGAGGATCTACCTTTGCAGACTGGTGGGCATACAAATACGAAGTTAACGACGCAATTCCATTTAATGCAAAACTAATGGCCGATCAAGGCGTTGTTGTAGCAATTAATTCAGACGATGCCGAAATGGGTAGACGTTTAAATCAAGAAGCAGCTAAAAGTGTAAAATATGGGGGGATGTCTGAAGAAGACGCTTGGAAATTAGTCACACTAAATCCTGCAAAATTACTTCACCTTGACGATAGAATGGGAAGTATAAAGGAAGGTAAAGACGCTGACATTGTAATTTGGACAGACAACCCACTTTCTATATTAGCAAAAGTTCAGTACACAATTGTTGACGGGAAAATATTGTTTGATTTTGAACTTGATGAGCAATTAAGAATTCACAATCAAAAAGAAAAAGCTAGAATTATAACAAAAATGATGGATGAATCTGCTAAAGGTAAAAGTACAACACCATTTATCCCAAAGAAAAAAGGCGCATACCATTGTAACACTTTAGGCGAAGAATTATCAACGGAAGAAAATCATCACTAATATGAAATTATCTATTTATATACTATTTATCGCATTCTTTTCATTACTAGGGAACGCGCAATCACCAGAAAAAATATTGTTAATCAATGGTTATCTGCATGAAGGCAATGGAACAATCATTGAAAGTGCTGCAATAGGCATTGAAAAAGGTGAAATAACTCTAATAAAAAATTCATTGGCTTATTCAATCAAAAAATCAGATTGGGATACTATTATTGATTTAGCTGGTCGCCATGTTTATCCAGGATTTATTGCGCCAAACTCTACACTAGGGATTACAGAAATAGATGCTGTTAAAGCAACAAGAGATTATGATGAAGTTGGTCATTTCAATCCACATGTAAGAAGTCAGATTGCGTACAATGTTGAATCTAAAGTTATCAGCACAGTTAGAACCAATGGAGTTTTAGTTACTCAAGCAACACCAAGAGGCGGACGAATTTCTGGAAGTTCATCAATCATGTTTACAGATGGATGGAACTGGGAGGACGCAACACTTAAAGCCGACGATGGACTTCATATAAATTGGCCTTCTAGTCTTCAAGGTGGCGGTTGGTGGGCAGAACCAAGTCCGAAAACTACTAATAAAAATTACGACAAGGAAAAAGATGAATTATACCAATTCTTTAAAATGGCGAAAGCTTATTCTGAAGGCGGAAATTCAGTGCTTTTCGACGCTAGATTTGATGCAATGGTTGATTGTTTCAAAGGAGAAAAAAGAGTTTATTTTCATGCAAATGAAATTCAGCAACTTCTTGATGTTATTGAGTTTTCAAAGGCATTTAATTTAAAATTCCCTGTTGTTGTAGGTGGCTATGATGGATATTTAATTACACGTCAATTGGTTGATGCAAATATCCCTATTATGCTCGTCAGAGCACATAGTCTCCCTGAAAATGAAGACGACGACGTAGACCTACCATATAAACTTCCTTATTTATTAAAATTAGGAGGCGTAAAATTCTGCTTACAAAATGAGGGGGATATGGAAGCAATGAACACAAGGAACCTACCTTTTTTAGCTGGAACCGCAATGGCATACGGATTAACGCAAGAAGAAGCAATTAGCGCTATCACATTGAACACTGCTGAAATAATGGGTATCAATAAGAATTATGGGAGTCTTGAAACAGGAAAATCTGCAACTTTATTTGTGAGCGATGGAAATGCTTTAGACATGAGAACCAACAATTTATTTCTAGCGATGGTTAATGGCCAATTAATGTCGACATCAAACTCTCAAGTAGAACTCTATAAAAAATACAGCAAGAAATATAAATCAGAGGGGCAAAAATAAATCCCGTTCAATTGTTCTTTTTAAATTCAATCGATTTTGCTAACTTTGAATGAATCTAAATAAAAATAAAAATATGTCATTTACATTACCAGAATTGGCTTACGCATATGATGCATTAGAGCCACATATCGATGCGAAAACAATGGAAATTCACCATTCTAAGCATCACAACGGATACACTACTAACTTAAACAATGCCATCGCAGGTACTGAATTAGAAGGTAAAACAATTGAAGAGATTTTAACATCTTGTCAAGATAACCCAGCAGTTAGAAATAACGGAGGTGGTTTTTGGAATCATAAAATGTTTTGGGAAGTAATGAGTCCAAACGGAGGTGGTTTGCCATCAGGAGAACTAGCAAGTGCTATTGATTCTGCTTTTGGTTCATTTGATGCTTTTAAGGATGAATTTTCTAAAGCCGCAGCAACACGTTTTGGTTCAGGTTGGGCTTGGTTATGTGTAACTAATGGTAAATTAGAAGTTTGTTCTACAGCAAATCAAGATAATCCGTTAATGGGACTTGGATGTACTGGAACACCAATTTTAGGATTAGATGTGTGGGAACATGCATACTATTTAAATTATCAAAACAGAAGACCAGATTATATCAATGCATTTTTTAATGTAATAAACTGGGAAAAAGTTGCTGCTAACTTTGCATCAGCAAAATAAGAAATAAGTGAAAGCCAAAAAAAGCCATTTAATAAATGGCTTTTTTTGGCTTAATATTTTAATAAATAGAAGAAAAACAGATCTAGGCTTCGGTCATTTCATTTATTGCAACAACACATTTAACTTCTGGCGCCGATTTTTTAACCGCTTCTTCAACTCCAGCTTTTAATGTCATGGAAGACATTGAGCAACCACTACAAGCACCAAGTAATCGTACTACAACAGTTGCGTCATCTTTCACTTCAACAAATTCAATATCTCCACCATCAGCATGTAAAAATGGTCTTAATTGCTCGAGTGATTCGAGTACCTTTTCTTCAATTTTCACTTTATCTAATGACATCTAATTATTTTTTATCCTTTACGTTTTTCACCTCTTTCACAAAAGAAGTAACAAGTTCATCCAATGCGAATGTAATAGGTGTTCCTTCTTGAAACACTGCAGGCCTTCCAGCATCACCAGCTTCACAAACACTTTGGACCAATGGTAACTGACCTATAAAAGGTACATTTAAACCTTCTGCTAGGTTCTTAGCTCCATCTCTTCCAAAGATATAGTATTTATTATCTGGTAATTCCGCAGGTGTAAACCATGCCATGTTTTCTATTATTCCTACAACGGGCACCTTAATTGTATCCAATTTAAACATGTTCACCCCTCTTCTAGCATCTGCTAATGCAACCTCTTGAGGAGTACTAACAATAACAACACCATCTAATGGAACCGTTTGAACTAATGATAAATGAATATCGCCTGTACCTGGAGGTAAATCGATTAATAAATAATCTAGTTTGCCCCACTCTGCATCTGTAAACATCTGTGTAAGAGCCTTCGCTGCCATAGGTCCGCGCCAAACAACTGCGCTATCTTGATCTGTAAAAAATCCAATGGATAAAATTTTAATTCCATAACTTACAACAGGACTAATTTTAGGTACACCATCAACGTCTACCATTGTTGGTTTTTCTTCAAGAACATCAAACATTGTAGGCATTGAAGGACCATAAATATCAGCATCAACAATACCGACTCTAAAACCTGCCTTCGCAAGTCCTCCTGCCAAATTTGCTGTAACGGTAGACTTCCCAACGCCTCCCTTTCCGGATGCGATAGCAATAATGTTTTTTACTTCAGGTAATAATTTTCGTTGAGCTGCTTTTGCTTCTGCTGGCAAACCAGCTACCTCAACTTCAACAGAAAGACTATCTCCAAATCGATTTTTTAAGTTAAATCCAACAGCCTCTTGCATCCTTTTTCGAGCATGTAATGCAGGATTACTAACAAAGACTTTAAGAGAAACTGCATTCTCTGTTAACTTTAAATCTTCAATAAGATTTGCTGAAACGATGTCTTTTTTTAGATCAGGTTCTTGTATTGCACCTAAAACCTCTAAGACGTTTTCACGATTTAATTCCATGTATTAAGGTAGTTAAACACCTGTCTATTTTGATTTATTAATTCCTTTGAAGGATTTAATCGACTTAGCCATTAATTCAATAATTACCTTTTCATAACCATCTTCTCTTGACTGTAACTCATATGTAATACCGTCGACTGTCTTTTTACCATAAACGTGGTAAGATTTATGCTCGACCCCAACAGTTGGAGAAGCTTTATCTGTACCCTTAACCAGTAAAGTTCTTTCATAAAGAATCATATCTTCTTCATCAATTAAATACTTCACTTTAAAGAACTTTTTATCCGCAATATCCTTTTTTTCAACCTCAATTAAATCGGTGATATCTCCATAATCTTCAATCATTAATTGAAAATTAGGTCCTACAATAATTTCCCATTTAATATCATCTTCAACATGAATAACTTCAGGTTTTGTTGATGCTCCAATATTTGCAGTTTCGTCTGGTAAAGAAATCATTGCTGGAATTTCGTAGGATTTCAAAGCGAAATCTTGGAATTCATAATAGTCATCATCTACAACAATATCATCTGATTCATCAGTAGAATTACCACATGAATTTAATGTAAACATAGGCCAAGCTAACAAGGCAATGATGAAAAAACGATATAAATTAGATCTTAACATAGTTTGGAATTTCTTCGATTCTAATACAAATATACAAATAAGATAAATACGAAACTTTTAGGCGGTTTGCATAATTAATACCCCCTTGTCTCCAAGCACTGGAATACTTTTCATATTTGCAGGAGAAATTGTTTCTGGTAGAAAAATAAATTTTTTATCATACATCGTACCGTCAATCCAAAAACTTACCCAATACTCGTTTGCTAATCCAAAGACTTCTTCCATTATTGGTTCAATTCGAGCAGCTTCATTTGGCAACAATAACTCTATACAATGGCGAAGCATAGATGTTTCAATTTTCTCGCCAGTATTCACATTTTCACCATAACCTTTACTCGTGATAATAATTCCTTCAATGATATCTTCTCGGAGATTTAAAAGATATACATTGTAAATTTTTTCGTTTGTTTCTGTTAAACTTTCAACCACTGCAACTCCAACATTTTCAACTGTTGGACCCAAGAGTTCTTCACGCATATTATTTAATTTGAGATGCAATACTTTTACCGAGCGCAATATATTTAAATAAGCCCAAACTATGACCTATTTTAGCTTCATTTTCTTTAATCCATCTTAAATTACCCTCTTTATTTTTGGGAATTTCAAAATTCTTTAATTTCTTCTCTCCTAAACGAATTATAGTGAGATTTTCTTTTGGAATTGTGATGATATATTGTCCATTGATTCCTCTACAATAATATACCGGTGAATCACCTCCTAAGTATGTCCATATATGAAGACCGTAGCGCGTGTTTTTAACCCCCTCTTCAGTTCCCATACCTTCGGGATTTGCTATCATTTCCTTATAGTACCACTCCGGTATAATTTGTTTCTCTTTATACTTTCCTTCATTTTCAAGTAACAATCCTAGCTTCCCATAATCTCTCGCATTTGCATATAAACAACAAAAGGCTTTTTCATCACCACCTTCTTTATCCAAATTCCAAAACGCGTCACCGGTCATCCCGATTCTAGACCATATTTTTTCTTCAGCATATTTACTTGTACTTTTTCCTGTTGCTTTATTTAAGATAAAACTTAACAATTGAGAATTTCCACTCTGGTATAAAAACTCACTTCCAGGATTTGTAATAATTCTTTGGCGCGTTACCAATCCATAAAGATCTGTGCCATAATAAGATTCTGCGTTGTCAGATAGTGGATTTTTTCCTGATTCCTCCCAATCTAAACCAGAGCTCATTTGAAGTAATTGCCTAATGGTAATTTTTTCTCTGCCACCCTCTTTAAATTTTTTAATATAGTTGGCAACTGGTTCGTCTAAACTTTTTATTTTTCCTTCATCCACAGCTATTCCAATCAATAATGCAACGAGTGTTTTTGCGACTGAAAAAGAATTTGAAACTTGGCCTTTATTATGTTGATCCCAGTACTCTTCATAAATTAACGAATCCCCTTTATACACTAATAAAGCTCTAGTGTCTAATGATTCAACAAAAGCTCTATCTTGCTTATTCAGACTAGTAGTATTGTATTTGGAATGATACAATGGCTCTTCAGCCGCCCCATTCTTGTGAACGGTACGATTGTAAAAAACATCCAAATCATAAATAGATGGACCAGCCTTCCCTATAAGATAGGTGTTTGCAACACCTTTATAGAGATAAAATCTACCTGATAAAAGAATGAAAATATTTACTACTAGAATTATTCCCAGTAAAAAAAAGAAGAAGCCCTTTAAAAATTTAAAAAAGTATTTTTTCATAAGACACTGTAAGTAAAACCGAATTGTTCCGCGATTTTCTGCTTTAAAATCTTTGAAACTTCATCCAAGTCTACTTTTTCTCCAAGCTCGCGTTCCATGGAAGTTACAGCTTTATCTTGAATCCCACAAGGGATAATATGTGAAAAATATGCTAAATCAGAATTTACATTAAATCCTATGCCATGCATTGTTACCCATCTGGAGCTTTTTACGCCCATAGCGCAAATCTTTCGTGCAGTGGGTTTGTCTGAGTCTATCCAAACGCCTGTTAAACCATCAACACGCCCACCAACAATGCCGTATTCTTTCAATGTTAATATCACAGACTCCTCTAAAAAGCGCATGTATTTGTGGATATCTGAAAAGAAGTATTCGAGATCAAAGATTGGATAAACTACCAATTGACCTGGACCATGATATGTAATGTCACCTCCTCTATTTATCTCATAATAGGTTGCATCGTGTTCTGAAAGCTCAGAATCATCTAACAATAAGTGGCTTTTTTCTCCGCTTTTCCCTAAAGTATAGACATGTGGATGTTCGCAAAAAAGAATGTAATTCTTTGTTTCCTCAACTGATTCTTCTTTTCTTCTTGCAATTTTCAAATCTACTGTTGCCTTGAACAGCTTCTCTTGATATTCCCAAGCTTCCTTGTAATCAATAAGTCCTAAATTCTGATAAATAACCTCTGGCATTTTTAAAATTTTGCCAATTCAGACTTTAAATAATCAATAACTTTAATGTCCATTGCGTCAACAGGCTTAAGTTCTGAAAGATAATAAGATGCCCAATCAACTAGGTTGATCAAATACAGCGATTTTTCAATAATTGTATTTCCTTTAGATGAGATTGAATGAACTTGATCTGTAATTGCTTGGATTTTGGCTTTAGTTATTTCAATACGTTTTGCATTCCTTGGATGAATGTTGTCATTATCAAAAAACACGACAGCGAATCTATCGTCTCCGCCTCCCCATCCAACTAACTCATTGTGATTCATTTCTGGAATAGCATGTTGCCAACATAATAACTTGCTGTTCTCATTGAATTGTTGTCTTGCACGTATTAAAACTGATTCATATTCAGAAGTACCGTAGAATATCCCAACTTTTCCTTTTAAAAACTGTGCCAATGACATCGCTTCTTTGTGAATAGTCTCACCTTCATTGATTATTAGGTCCCTTCCACTTTCCATTTCTTTTAATCGCCCTGGAACAATTAGACCAAGACACTTAAATATATTAATTAGTTGCACTAAAGAATATGCTAATGCTGTTCTAGGTGGGTTCCCTCCTGGAACGATAACAACGTCGAAGCCATTTTCATTACAAATTCTTTGCATTTTACCGCCAGATGTAATTCCAATAATATGGGCACCTTTCTTAATTGCCAATTCTACACTTGATAAAGTTTCCTCAGTATCACCTGAATAAGATGACCCTATGACCAAAGAATTTTCATTAACGAAATTTGGTAATGAATAATCTTTTGAAACATATATCGGAATGGAGAGTTCATCTTCCAACCATTTAGAAACAATGCTTCCTCCGATTCCTGATCCTCCCATACCGCAAATTACAACATTTCTAATCTCATTTTTTGGTTGAGAAAAATTACTATTCGCAGCAATTTTAATCGCTTCAGTAATATTATTCGGGAATTCCGTTATCAATTGTTTCATCATAGCTTAATAGAAAGGCTAAAGTTAATAAATTACGTTTAAACAAGTATTCTATAATAACTCAATTGTTCGTAATACAGTAATATTTGTTTCATTTTTGGTCGAAAAAAAACTGGAAGATTCAATTAATTAGATTCTATCACTAACTTTGCCAACAAACAACACTCAACATGAAATCAAAAACAGCAAAAGAAACACTATCCATCACTACAAAAGTTGTGTTGCCGAATGACACAAATACCTTAGGTAATTTATTTGGGGGTCAATTACTTGCCTGGATGGATGTAATTGCTAGCGTTTCAGCTCATCGTCATTGTAAAAGAGTTGTTGTTACTGCCTCAGTTAACAATGTTTCTTTTCAACATCCAATTCAAGAAGCATCTATCGTAACCATTGAATCTAAAGTTTCAAGAGCATTTACTTCTTCAATGGAAGTGTTTTTAGATGTATTTGTTGAAGATCATGTTACTGGAAATAGAGTAAAATGTAACGAAGCAATTTACACCTTTGTTGCTGTTGATCAAAACGGAGGACCAATTCAAGTTCCTGAATTAATCCCAGAAACAGAAGAAGAAAAATTAAGATATGAAGGGGCTTTAAGAAGAAAACAGCTTAGTTTGATTTTAGCAGGAAAAATGAAACCTTCAGACGCTACAGAATTGAAAAAATTATTTCTTGCTGACTAATTCTGAGGCAATCTCCTCAATGTTTTGTTGCTTCATACAATTAAAGTGCTTCTTGGGACAGGCTTGAAAACCAATTTTGGAACAAGGGCGACAACCTAAGCCTTTTACTTGGTGAATTGAATAACTCTCTTTTTTTAAAGGTCTATATGGATACATCCCGAAATCTGGAACTGTACTCCCCCAGACACTCACAATAGGCACGTTAAATGTTGCTGCAATATGCATCATTCCAGTGTCATTCGTTAAAAGTTTTGCACTTTGCCTCACAATATCAGCTGATTGTTGAATATTGTATTTACCACAAGTGTTACTAATTTCTGGATGATTTGATCTGTCAATAATTTCTTGCGCTGTATTAAAATCGACTTTCCCTCCAATTAAAATGATGGGCTGTTTGATTTTTTCAAACAATGCAACCATCATCTCCACAGGCATTCTTTTTGTTGCATATTGAGCCCCTATTGCAACTGTTATGTATTGGCTTGGAATTAGATTCAATTCGGCAGAAACATCCACCTGATTTAGTTTTGCAATTTGAAAGTTATCATATGTGCCGTCATTTTTGACATTTAGAACGCTTACAGCCTCAAAATAACGATCAACAACATGTTTGTTTGGCAATCGATTAAATTTGAACTTTACCAAAAACCACTTCCTTATATTGAGTTTCGTATACGTACTTGATTTTGTTCGAAGCTTAAACTTCAATGATTTTGTTCGAAGATTATTGTGTAAATCTATCACCCAATCGAATTTCTCTGATTTTAGTGCTTCAATTTTTTCATTTATTGATTTATCGATCCCATGAATCATACGAATGTTTGGGTCTTCAGATAATAGTGAATGAAAAACATTTTTGGTAAGATAATGAATCTCTGTTTCAGGAAATTGTTTTTTTATTGCAGAGACTACGGGCTTTGTTAAAACAATGTCACCAATAGAACTAAACCTTACCACGAGTACTTTCATTTTTTAAAGCTTTTTATAGGCATCATAAACGGCCGTTAAATAGGCGTAGCAGTTTTTCATTTCTGATTGCATATCCTCCTTTTTAAATGAATTATGAATAAACTGTTTCTGCTCCATTTGATAAGTCATTGCCCCTTTCGGAGAGACCCATCCATAACCCCGAATTATCGTATGCAATGCAAACTCTGGTGCTTTCGGGTTCAATAAGTCTTTACTCCATGGATAATTTTTTAAATCACCTCCAAATTGATACATAAGTGTAGCTGCAACATCAGATTGAGAACCCAATTTTTCACAAATTTCGCCTTTATAGGCATCTTTCAATGGTTCGCCCCAAATTAGCATAGGAACTCGATAAAAATCATTCCCGTATGGAACAGGTGCTGACGGAGTAGCGTGTCCATGATCTGCAATAAAAACAAACAAAGTGTTTTTAAACCACGATTCTTTTTTACAACTTTCTACAAATTTTTTCAAGCAATCGTCAGCGTAAATAATTGAATTCATGAAATCTGCTTCAACTCCCTTCCAGTTTTGTTTGGATGATTTTGGATGATCGTAAGGCGGATGTGTGCTCCCTGTAAATGCACAATGCATAAACTTTCCCTCTGTATTGTTTATTCTTTTAATTAAAACATCGTATAAATCTTTGTCTGAATAATTCAGTTTACCTCTTTTTAATCCAGAAGGGAAATCATTTTCATCTTTTACATCTTGAAAACCATGATCCATAAAATATCCCCCTATATTTCCATACTTTAAATCGCCACTAAAAATATAGTGAGAAGAATAACCCCAATCTTGAAAATCCTGATTTAATGACCTCAATTTCCGATGCTTCTCTGGTTGCAACGATATTGAAATTTCAGGAATACCTGGGTTTCCACTAAAAATACTCGAATTGCCAATTTCAGAGGTGCTACTAGTTGCATATAAATTCGAAAACAGCAACCCCTCCTTGGCTAACTTATCAAAATTTGGTGTTGCACCTTTCGTTTCACTCAGACAACCAATAGCCTCAGCAGACCAGCTTTCCATAATTATAAAAATCACATTTGGCCTTTTATCCTTTAAAATAAAGTTCTCATGGTCTTTCGGATAATTATACATTTCAGCGACCATTCTGTTTGCTTCATCCACATCAAACTTTGGCAAAAACTCATCAATTTCGCTTCTATTATATAGTAAGAAGCTATTGCCGAAATAATAAACAGAATTAACTGAAATATCATTTGCCACATGATTATTGGTGAAATAAGCTGAATCAATATTAATTGGTATTTGTTGAAGGCCCCCTCTGGCAAAAAGAAAAAACCCGGCTAAACTAACAACCAACAAAACAAATGCTTTAGGCGCTCGTACGTACCATTTTGATCCGTCTAATAACTCGTCTTTAAAAAATAACCAGCGTAGAATTCTCCACCCAAAAACTAGTTCTAACACTGTATAAATTACAAAACCAATTGTCATTGTATAATCTGCTGTTCTAAAAACCTCATCAGGGTTTGATAGATGCATAAAAACGCGAGAGGTTAATTTATGATTCCATTCTGGATAAGCATTTACTTCTCCAGCATGAATTAGAGATACAATTAGTAATTCAAAAAACAAAACCCCAAAAAACATGTATTTAGTAAGTTTATTAGGCTTTAAAAAACGGATTATTAGGAAAACTAATGGTAAACTACTGAGATAAGCTGCAGTAGATAAATCTAGACGAATAGAATAAATAAATGAAAGGCACCAATCGAAAAAACTTACATCTGTAAACTTATCCCAATTATGGATAGAAAATAATATCCTCTGAAAATCAAAAACTAAAATCCAGAAAAGGAACATTTTTAGGACGATTGAAAATCCTTTCTTAAGTGTCTTCATTTTCCAAAGTTACTGATATTATTTATTCAACCGAATGTTACAAAAGTTACCTTTTTAAAAATCACAATTTATTATTTTTGGGAACTATGAGCTCATTTAACGAAATAATTAATTCAGACACACCAATTTTAGTTGATTTCCACGCAACTTGGTGCGGACCATGCAAAACAATGTCACCAATATTGGATCAAGTAAAAAACCAACTTGGCACAAGTGCGCGCATTCTAAAAATTGATGTTGACAAAAATCAAACCTTAGCAAATAAATATAGTGTTCGCGGTGTACCAACATTGATTCTTTTTAAAAAAGGTGAAATAGTATGGCGTCAAAGCGGTGTTGTAGATGGTAAATCACTGATTAAAAAAATTGAAGAAAATATCTAAAGAATCATACTCTTTAATCGGTTTAGTTATGTCTTTAACTTATTCTTAATAGCCACTAATTCTGGATGAAATAATTCATTTGTTTGATAAAATGCGTTATTAATTTGGTCGGGTTCCTAGAAAAATCTACTTTTGCACCCTCAAATTACTATAACAAATAATTATGGAACAAAACCTAATTTATATTTTACCAGCTTTTGGTATAATCGGTCTGATTTACATGCTATTCCTTTCATCTTGGGTAAACAAACAGGATGCTGGTGATGATAAAATGAAAAAATTATCAGGATACATTGCTAATGGTGCAATGGCATTCTTGAAAGCAGAGTACAAAATGCTTGCAGTCTTTGTTGTTATTGCTGGAGCAGCATTAGGAATTCTATCAGCGACGAACTTGATTCCAGCTGGAATGTTTATCGTTGTATCTTTCGTTATTGGTGCAATTTTCTCTGCTGTAGCAGGAAACATTGGAATGCGAATTGCAACTAAAGCAAATGTAAGAACAGCTCAAGCTGCTAAAACAAGTTTACCACAAGCAATGAAAGTTGCTTTCAGAGGAGGAACAGTAATGGGACTTGGTGTTGCCGGTTTAGCCGTTTTTGGACTTTCTGCAATTTTTATCTTTTTATTAGTAAGTGGTGGCGAAGGTGCTTCAATGGAAGTTACTTTAGAAACTTTAGCTGGATTCTCATTAGGAGCTGAGTGTATCGCTTTATTCGCAAGAGTTGGTGGTGGTATTTATACAAAGGCAGCTGACGTAGGAGCAGATTTAGTTGGGAAAGTTGAAGCTGGAATTCCAGAAGACGACCCAAGAAACCCTGCAACTATTGCTGATAATGTTGGTGATAACGTTGGTGACGTTGCCGGAATGGGAGCTGATTTATTTGGATCTTATGTTGCAACAATGCTTGCTGCAATGGTTTTAGGTAACTACGTAATTAACGATATCCCAGGTTTTGAAGACAAATTCAACAACATGGGACCAATATTGATGCCTGTATTTATTGCTGGTGTTGGTATAATCTTCTCTATCTTAGGAACTTTTGTTATTAAAATCAAAAGCAATGACGCTAAAGAAAAACAAGTTCAAGGGGCATTCAACCTTGGAAACTGGGGTTCATTAGTTTTAACTGCTATTGCTTCTTTCTTCATTATTCAATGGATGCTTCCTGCAAAAATGGAAATGAAATTCTTTGGTGAAGCTTCTCAAATAATTGGTTACAACCGTGTATTTTATGCTGTTTTAATTGGATTGGCTGTAGGAGGGTTAATTTCTATGTTAACTGAGTACTATACTGCAATGGGTAAAAAACCAGTATTAGGAATTATTAAAAACTCATCTACAGGTGCTGCAACAAATATTATTTCTGGATTATCGTTAGGAATGATGTCTACTGCTGCTCCGATTATATTATTTGCTGGTGCAATCTGGGGAGCATATGCATGTGCTGGTTTCTACGGTGTATCAATCGCTGCTTCTGCAATGATGGCAACTACTGCATTACAACTAGCTATTGATGCTTTCGGACCGATTGCTGATAACGCTGGTGGAATTGCTGAAATGTCTGAATTAGATCCAGAGGTTAGAGAAAGAACAGATATCTTGGATGCTGTTGGTAACACAACTGCTGCTGTAGGAAAAGGTTTTGCGATTGCATCTGCTGCATTAACTGCCTTGGCGTTATTTGCTGCTTATGTTACATTTACTGATATTGATGGAATTAACATATTTAAAGCAAAAGTATTAGCTGCTTTATTTATTGGTGGAATGATTCCAGTTGTGTTCTCTGCAATGGCAATGAGTTCTGTTGGGAAAGCTGCAATGGCAATGGTAAAAGAAGTTAGACGTCAGTTTAAAGAAATTCCAGGTATTATGGAAGGTGAAGCTGAGCCTGAATACGAAAAATGTGTTGATATTTCTACAAAAGCAGCATTAAGAGAAATGATGTTACCTGGTATCATTACAATTGTTTCACCTATCATCATTGGTTTTACAATGGGAGCTGAGGCATTAGGTGCTTACATGGCTGGTGTTACTGTTTCTGGTGTGCTTTGGGCAATTTTCCAAAACAATGCTGGTGGAGCATGGGATAACGCTAAAAAATCTTTTGAAGCAGGTGTAATGATTGACGGAGAAATGACTTACAAAGGTTCTGAAGCACACAAAGCTGCTGTAACTGGAGATACAGTTGGAGATCCATTTAAAGATACTTCTGGTCCATCTATGAACATTTTAATTAAATTGACTTGCTTGGTTGGTTTGGTGATTGCTCCTATCTTAGGAAACGGTCATGGTTCTGATGACAATAAAGCATGTGCAACTAAGACAGAATGTTGTGAAAAGAAAACAGACTCATGTGACAAAGCAACTAAAGAAGCTTGTGGTGCTGAGAAAAAAGAATGTTGTTCTAAAAAAGCTCCTGCATGTCATTCAGAAATGAAAATGAAATGCGATATGTCTAAATGTTCTGAAATGACAAAAGATGAATGTGCAGCTTATTGTGATAAAATGGGATGTTCTTCTGAAGAAAAAGAAATGTGCTTAGCTCACTACGGTGCAGATGGTAAATTTCTTGGAAAAAAAGAATGTACAAGTAAAGAAGCTTGTAAAAAATAGTAATCTCATGTGAGATTTTAAAAGCGCTTTCAAGATGAAAGCGCTTTTTTTTTGCTTTGATTGAACGACATTAAGTTTTCATTGTACTACTTTGAAAACAAATTCAAATGAAATCAATTTTAATAATTCTATCCGTAACACTCTCTTGTAATTTTAGTATTGCAACAGACACTCTAGTTTCAACAATTTCAAAAGCGACTGTATTTTTAAGCGGTGCTCAAGTTTTTCGATCAACCCCTGCTGTAGCAATTAAGAAAGGTGTAAACGAAATGATCATCAAGGATGTTTCTCCAAACTTAAATCAGCAGCATATTCAAGCAACAGCGAAGGGCCAATTTATGATTCTAGATGTACAGTACATTACTGAATATATTGCACCCAATTCGATACAACCGACAATAATTCCTGAAAAAATTCAAAAAGAAATAAACTGGCTAAATGACACAATTCTATTCATTAGCTTCGAAAAGGAAAGGATTTCATCGAAACTTGAAAATCTGCACGCAGAGAAAAAAATGATTCTTGAAAATCAACTAATTAAGGGTGGCGGGATAAGTGACACACTTCCAGAATTCAAACAAATAATAACTTTCTATCGTCAAAAACTTGATGAAATTAATGAACTAATTCAACAATGGAAAATTCAACAATATTCAGCTAACACACGTGAAAACAAACATCGAAGTAGATTAAATGAACTAAATAATTTTTCGCGAAACATCGGACAGCCAACTGAAATCGCAAGAACTAGATATCATATCGTTGTTACAACTTATGCCGAATTTTCAACTACCGGTAAAATCGAAGTTAATTACCTGGTACCAAATGCTGGGTGGATTCCTGCATATGATTTACGTGCAGACAACACTTCCGACCCAATGACGATAACTTATAAAGCTAGAGTATTTCAAAGTTCTGGGGAAGATTGGGACAATATAGATTTAGTATTATCCACATACAATCAAAATTGCTTTACAACCAAACCAACAATGGGTATTTGGAGACTAGATTATACGATTAACAAACCAGGGAAGCCACAAGAAGCGATGTTCTTCTCTCAAAATTTTGCATCACAAACAGAATTAGAATCAGCAGAGACAGGATATAGACAACAAGCCTTAAAAGACAACAACGAGTTCAATTCCAATAGTCAATTCCTTGCGGTTCAAAACATGGCGGACATTAATCAAAATTTTTCGAATGTTGAATTTGATGTAAAACTTCCATATTCAATAAAAGCTGACGGCAGTCAAAAATTAATGGTGATCACAAATGAAAAGGTACAAGCAGAATACTATCACTATTTGTTGCCTAGGGTAAATAAAGATGCTTTTCTTTTAGCAAAAATTTCTGATTGGGAAAACTTAAGCTTACTTCCTGGGCCAGCAAATATTTATTTCAACCAAACTATCGTAGGATCAACAACTTTAAATCCTTCTGTTATGTCGGACACGATGGAAGTAACTCTTGGAAGAGATCAAGGTATAATTTCAACACGCAAAAAAACAGATGAACAACTTAAAAGGGTTGGTTTAGGAAAACGAGATTTGAAAATATTAAGCTTTGAAATTGAAATTAAAAACACTTCTAAAACTGAAGTTAACTTAACGGTAGAAGATCTAATTCCAATTACAATAAATGAAGAAATTGAAATCAAGTTATTGGAAGGAAATGGCGCTCAATTTAACGAAGAAACTGGAAGATTAACTTGGGAGCTAAAGCTCAAACCAGCAGAAAAGAAAGTAATAAAGTTCACGTATTCAGTTGAACACGACAAAGATAAACCTGTTTCGTAAATGCCATTCATAAATTAAAATGGTGCTTTCGTGAAGTTTCCTTAAAATACATGGCGAATTTTTAGTAGGTTTAATCGAAACTTATTAAAAGCTTTTACCAACCACAAACTGAAAACCAAAAGGAGGAGATTCTATAATCCCCTCCTTTTTATTAAACTGTTTGTTTTTCTTTTCTAATGCAAATGTGTGCCCAACTTGATCTTCCTAATCTTAACATTAATGGCCAGAATATTAAGAATGCTATAATCATCAAGCCAAAATAGACCCAAATTAAATTCCCATCAGCAACAAGTGCCAAAAATAAAAATGGCAATTCAATAGCGACTACAATTGGATAGCTTATCCACATTGCGCCAATCCAAAATCCCGGTTCTATTTCAAATTTCTGATTACAAACCATGCAATATTCATGCATGTCAAGCATCTCTGAATAGATAAACAATCCTTGCTTTTTAAAAAGAGTCCCTTGTCTACATTTTGGACAATTACATTGAATAATAGAAGCAATTAATGATTTAGAATTTTTCAAGCTTATATATTAATATATTTACTAAAGTAAATAATATAATGATGATCGTCACTTCAACCAACATTGGTATTAGAAAAGAAATTCTTTGGAATAATAAGCTTGTTTCCACAGGGATCTTCAAGAATCCAACTTCCGAAGGTATCTTTCTTGATAAAACAGATGTTAGAAACGACGCCGTAATTGACAGGAAATATCATGGCGGTATCGATAAAGCATGCTATGCGTTTTCAGAAAATAACTACTCGAAATGGCAGGAACTTTATCCAGAATTAACATTGAATCCTGGTATGTTTGGTGAAAACCTTACGATAAAAGAACTTAAAGAATCTGAATTATTTATTGGAGATATTTTTCAAATCGGGGAGGCTATTATCCAAGTTTCCGAGCCAAGACAACCTTGCTTTAAACTAAACCTTAGGTTTAATTCCAACATTGCTGTAAAGCAATTTTTTAATTTCGGTGACTCTGGGGTTTATTTCCGTGTTATAAAACCGGGATTAGTAATGCCAAATGACACTTTAATCCTCACAGAATCAAGTCAATTCAAACATAGTATTTCAGCAGTATTTAAAGCAGTATATGAAAAACCAAATGAACTGTTATTGCAAGAATTCATTAGTAACCCTCAATTATCTGAATCAATTAAAATAGATTTGAAAAAAAAATGGCAAATAAGCTAGATTGATAATGCCCAATGAATTGATTAATTTAGGCCAGTAAAACAAAACAATTATGTACAATACTTTATTCCTTTTTATTCTTGCGATTTTACCTCTTTCTCTTTTTTCACAAAAGGTGATGACTGCGGAAGATCTAATTGAGCTAAATCGTGTCTCAGGCATTTCATTAATCAATGATAATAAAGATATTCTATATGCTGTTTCTAAGGTAAATATTAAAGAGAATAAAAAATATACGCGTTATTTTCAAGTATCTCTTAACGGTGAAAACAAGAAAGAAATTTTTAATGTTGATCAACTTATAAAAAATAAAGAAACTTCTCCGGATGGAATTTATGAAATACTTGTAGAGGATGTTAAAATTAGAGATGTCTCTGGTGTTGATTTCTATCCTGAAATGACCCAATCCAATATGATGGTTTACAATTCCTTAAACTACCGACATTGGGACACATGGGAAGACGGGAAATACAACCACATCATTATTGAAAATAAAAAGTCAAGAACTAAATTAGATATCATGGCAAACGAGCCTTTTGATTGCCCTCAAAAACCTTTTGGTGGATCAGAAGATTATACATGGTCGCCAGATGGTAAATGTGTTTTGTATGTTTCGAAAAAATTATTCGGAACGGAATATGCTGTGAGCACAAATACAGATATATTCTGCTACAACATTGAAACAAGTCAAACAATTAACATCACTGAAGAAAACAAAGGATACGATACTCACCCTGTTTTTTCTTCCAAAGGAACTTTGGCTTATCTTCAAATGAAAAGAGATGGTTATGAATCTGACAAAAATGACATTGTAATTCAATTAGACAATCAAAAACTGAATTTAACATCAAGCTGGGATGGAACTGTAAATGAGTTTCATTGGAGTAATGATGGAAGTAAAATATATTTCGTCGCACCGATTGGGGGAACAGTTCAACTTTTTGAATTAAATGTACCTAAATCAGCCAAAAAGTTTGACTCGACAACATCTTTACCAAAACAAATAACAAATGGTCAATTTGATATCCGTGGTATTATTGGTCATAATGGCAATACCTTAATCGCTTCAAGAGGCGATATGAATCATGCCTCAGAACTTTATAGTGTTGATTTATCAACAGGTGAAATGAATCAATTAACGCATGAAAATGATGAATTATATAATTCAATTTCACTGAGTAAAATAGAAAAACGAGTTACAAAAACGGTTGATGGAAAAGACATGCTTTCATGGGTGATTTATCCACCAAATTTTGACCCCAACAAAAAATATCCAACATTATTATATTGCCAAGGAGGACCTCAGGGTGCGTTGAGTCAGTTTTACTCTTTTAGATGGAATTTTCAATTAATGGCTGCACAAGGTTATATCGTTATTGCACCTAATAGAAGAGGAATGCCAGGATATGGTGTGGAATGGAATGAGCAGATTAGTAAAGATTATGGCGGACTAAATATGCAAGATTATTTGGCTGCAATTGATGATCTTTCTACTGAAAGTTTTGTAGACAAAAATCGTTTAGGATGTGTAGGAGCAAGCTATGGTGGTTATAGCGCATTTTATTTAGCTGCAATTCACGAAGGAAGGTTTAAATCATTCATTGCACATGATGGTATTTTCAATTGGAAAAGCATGTATGGAACAACAGAAGAATTGTTTTTCGTCAACTGGGATTTAGGCGGAGCTTATTGGGATAAAGAAAATAAAGTAGCACAAAAAAGTCACACGGTATTCAATCCAGCTGAAAGAGTACAAGATTGGACTGCACCAATAATGGTGATTCAAGGCGGTCTGGATTTTAGAGTTCCGATTGGCCAAGGATTAGAAGCATTTCAAGCAGCACAATTGCAAGGAATAAAAAGTAGATTACTCTATTTTCCAGAAGAAAATCACTGGGTTCTTGACTATCAAAACAGTTTGATTTGGCATTCAGAATTCGCAAAATGGCTTTCTGAAACCTTATAATTTATAATCAAGTAAAAAATAGTTGTTACGATTTTCAGAATGTTATATTTGAATGTTGTATTAAACCAAAACACACACACAATGAAAAGTAAAGTATTATCAGATATAGAAATTGCTCAAGCATGTAAAATGCAACACATTGAGACAATTGCAGAAAAAGTAAATATTTCTAAAGATGACCTAGAACTTTACGGTAAATTCAAAGCAAAACTTCCGCTAACATTAATCGATGAAGCTAAAATAAAAAACAGCCATCTTATTCTTGTTACTGCTATGACTCCGACGCCAGCTGGTGAAGGAAAAACAACAACGTCTATTGGATTAACAGAAGGTCTAAATAAAATTGGAAAAAGAACTACGGTTGTTCTAAGAGAACCATCACTTGGCCCTGTATTCGGGATTAAAGGTGGAGCCGCTGGTGGGGGGTATTCTCAAGTGGTTCCTATGGAAGATATAAACCTGCATTTTACAGGTGACTTTTCAGCAATCGAAAAAGCGAATAACTTATTATCTGCACTTATTGATAACAATATCCAAAGTAAAACTCAAAACTTAAATCTTGATCCGAGAACTATTGGATGGAAAAGAGTTATGGATATGAATGACCGTTCCCTTCGAGATATTGTTATTGGTTTAGGAGGCACTGGAAATGGAATTCCTCGACAAGATGGATTCAACATTACACCTGCATCTGAAGTTATGGCTATTCTATGCATGTCTGAAAATTTTAGCGATTTAAAAACAAGGTTAGGTAATATTTATGTTGGATTAACTTTTGATAAAAGGCCGATTTATGCAAGAGATTTAAAGGCTGAAAATGCGATGGCCATTCTTCTAAAAGATGCTATTAAGCCAAATCTTGTTCAAACTATGGAAGGCAATCCAGCGATTATTCACGGTGGACCTTTTGCAAATATTGCTCAAGGAACAAATACCATTCTTGCAACAAAAATGGGATTATCAATTTCAGATTATGTTGTAACAGAAGCCGGATTTGGTGCGGATTTAGGTGCAGAGAAATTTTTAGACATTAAATGTGTCTCTGGCGGATTAAGACCAGAAGCTGTTGTTGTAGTTGCAACTATTAGAGCACTCAGACATCATGGTGGTGCAAAACCTGACGAATACAATACTGCAAGCGTTGAAAAGGTTTCTGCCGGATTTGCAAACCTAGAAAAACACATTGAGAACATTAAGAAATTTAATCTTACGCCAGTTGTTGCAATCAATGCTTTTCCAACAGATAGTGCTGAGGAAATAACTTTAGTTCAAGAAAAATGCAAAGCAATGGATGTTCAGGCAATTGTAGCTAATGGATGGGCTGACGGTGGTGAAGGAATGAAAGATCTTGCTAAAGCTGTAGTTTCTGAAGTGGAATCAGGGAAAAACAACTTTAAACCGTTGTATGATTGGAATATTTCTGTTCAAGATAAAATTGAGACAATCGCTCGTGAAATTTATGGTGCCGAAGGTGTCGATTATTCTAAACAAGCATTGACTGATTTAGCAAAAATCGATCAATTGAATTTAAATGCTTTGCCTATTTGTATGGCAAAAACTCAAAAATCTTTTTCAGATAACGAACAACTTTTAGCTCGACCTACTAATTTCAGAATCACAGTTCGAGAGTTTGAATTTGCTGCTGGAGCTGGATTCATAATTCCAATCTTAGGAAAAATGATGCGTATGCCAGGTCTACCTGCTATTCCAGCTTCTGAAAACATGGACATTGATGACAATGGTAAAATCTCAGGATTAAGTTAATAATGAAATACCTATTCCTGTTTATTTGTTTTTGTTGTGGACTTCAAGTAATAGCTCAAAAAGACTCTACTATAAAAATTGATTTAAGCCTAGAATTTAGGCCAAGATCAGAATATCGTGATGGTTTTAAACAATTACCTACAGACTCATCTGCCGCTGCTTTTTTTGTGTCCAATAGAAGTAGATTGAACTTTTCAATTAAGAAACAAGGGTTCCAGTTTCATACATCTCTGCAAGATGTTAGAGTTTGGGGCCAGTTTGGTCAAAATTCAACCAATGGGTCACTCAGTGTTTTTGAAATCTACGGAACTCAACGATTGAGTAATAATTGGAAAGTGAAACTCGGACGCCAAGGAGTTGAACTTGACAATGGAAGGCTTTTTTCGCAAGCAAACTGGAGTCAAGAGTCAAAAGCACATGATGGAATTAATTTAATTTTTAATTCAAAAAATTTAAACTCGGAGTTGATGGGCTTTTTTAACCAATCTGGCGAAAATACATTTGGTACTGACTACAACCTTGCTAAGACTAATTATAAAACGCTAAACATCCATTATTTAGAGGCTAAATTGTCAAAGTCATTTACGATCATGACAATGAATGCGTTTGATGGATATCAAAGTGTTTCTAACTCAAACACACTCTATGTAAGAGGAACATCAGGAGGAAGAATTACTTATAAAAATAAAATCATTGAAGCTACCACAAGTTCATTCTATCAATACGGTCAGTTACAATCTGGACAAGAAATAGCGTCATATTATATTAATCCTGAAGTTGCTATTAATACAAAAAAAATAGAAGCTAGACTCGGATGCGAAATTGTATCAGGTGATGACGCGAAAAATCCAAGTACAGTTTCTAACTCATTTCAAACATTATATGGTGTAGCTTTCAAATTTATGGGTCATTTAAACTATTTCACTCAATTCCCAAAAGACACGAAAGGTGCTGGTCTTGTTAATCCATATTTGTTTTTTGCCTATGATCTAAATGAGAAACTTCAAATAAGGTCAGATTTTCATTTGTTCGCTATTCAAAACAACTTTATAGTGAATAATGAACTCATCAATAAATATTTGGGCTTTGAGCAAGATTTAAAAATGAAATTTAAATTAAACGATTTTACATCAATTGACGCTGGGTTTTCCTATATGATTGCAGAAAAAAGTATGGAATATTTGAAAGGAGGATCAATAAAATATACTCCAGTTTGGGGGTTTATTATGATAACATATAAACCTAAAATATTATCCTCAAAATAAACCGCTTAAATAGTAGCTTCAAACAATACATTACTTGCAATAAAACCTTTATTTTTGATCAATTAAATAATTCACCACTATATACTCATGTTTAAAACACTTAAAGTTCTATATATTTTCTTGGCTGGTATAGGTGTGTTTTTTGTTAATAACATCTATGTATTATTAACAATTATTTTTATCCATTTTATTCTTTTTGGTTTAATTAAAAACAAGACTAAAAATCTCCGTTTCTTATACAAAGTCAAATGGTTTATCTTAATCATCTTCTTGTTTCATGCTTTTACAGGGTCAAATGACATTGACATTCTAAAAATAAAAAAATGGACATTGTCTTTAAGCTATGAAGGAATGCTTGAAGGTTCTATTATGACGTGTAAGTTAATCTCCATGTTACTTATTACTCAAGTTGTTCGATTATCGTTGAAAGGAAATGAATTTATTTTGGGTCTGAAAAAATTAGGTCTAAGTCAATCTTCTTCTGAAATTATTGATCAGATTCTTGCAATAACTGCAGAAGAAAAAACACAAGGATCTACTAAAAAGGGTAAACCTGGCTCAGGTGGTGGAAATGGAAAAGGTGGTGGAAATAGGAATCAACAAAATACCCAATCCAATGAACCTAATTCTGTCCGATCAATTGATGTATTACTGAAAGGTAAAATTGGAAACATTCCAAAAAAACTATTAGATCGCATAAACTTCGCTAAAGATAAGTTTGCTGATAACCCAAACGCTGTTATTGCATCTTCCTCATTGGCAATCACATTAATAAGAATGGTGAAGATTGCGCCAGGGTTGCCATTAGCGCCAGGGCATAAAAACATTTTATTTTTTCCTGTTTTTATTCAAGGTATTCTCAAATCAGAAAAAAGATTCGCAGGAACTCAAGTTGGGTTTATTTCTGGAATTCTCCATTTCACAATGGGATTCGGAAAATATGGACCCCTTGGTATTCTTGAGTTTGCCGTAGTTGGCTGGGTTTTTGATTTGTTTTTACGAATTCCAATTAACAAAAATAAATTGTGGTTTTTCATGCTACTAGGAGGTGTCGGTGGCTTGGTTCGTATTTCAACAGAAATGCTTCTTGCGCTTGTTTTAGGTATGCCTGATGCATTTTTTCTTATATATTTGCCCTATATTATTTCTCAGATACTATTCGGTATAGCATCTGGGTTTATTACCAAATCAATTATTAACACTACTGAAGAATGAGTCAATTTATTAAAGACGAAGACGAAAAAGGAAGAACGCATTTAGATTCTCGATTTATGAGAGAGTCTCTTGTGGATAAAGGAATAATTTCAAGTGCTTCTGTTGAAAACGAAATCGCAATTTTACCATACTTAAATTTCATTAATGTTGGTGGTAAAAGTATTATTGATAGAGGTAAATCTGCAGTGTTTCCATTAATTGAGGAAGTCCTTGAATTAAAAGGAAAACACAAATTTGTATTAGGTGTAACTGGTGGTGCACGTGTTAGACATACGATGGCAATTGGACTTGATTTTGGATTACCAACAGGTGGTCTTGCAATGGTTGTTGGGGCCATGGAAGAACAAAATGCTTCAATGATTTATTCATTAATGGCGAAAGATGGTGCCATTCGATTAGCGAAGGATGGTTATGCTGAGCTTCCTCATTATTTAGAAGCTGGTATGATTCCTATTTTAACATGTAACCCTCCTCATCACTATTGGGAGAAGCCACCAAAAAAAGGGGTTTTACCAGAAAGTGGTGCTGACTTTGGTGCATATATGACGGCTGAAGGATTAGGTGGTAGATCAATGATTTTTGTTAAAGATCAAGATGGACTGTTCGACAAAGACCCAGCAAAACATGCAGATGCGAAATTGATTGAACGAATCTCAGCTCAAGAAGTATTAGACGGAGATTTTGATGATTTAATCATAGATCGTTTGGTTGTTGAAATGTTAGCAAAAGCAAGACATATAAAAGAAATTCACATAGTGAATGGATTGAAGAAAGGCAATATCACCAAAGCAATTAATGGTGAAAATGCAGGAACAATAATTTATAAAGGATAATTAAGATGAGCAAGATAGAAGATTTAAGTAATTTCATGAATGGCTCAATAGAAGAGGCGCAAGCAAATTATAAAAATGACCTTAGAATTTTTCCTGATGTAAAAGTTATGAAAATTGGAGGACAGAGTATCACAGATAGAGGTCGTAAAGCTGTATTCCCAATTTTAGATGAATTGATTGAAAACAATGATAAACATAATTTCATTTTAACATCTGGAGGTGGAACTAGAGCAAGACACGCCTATCAAGTTGGTATTGATTTAAACATGCCTGTTGGGGTTTTAGCTGAAATGGGTGGAGCAGTTACCGTTCAGAATGCAAGAATGTTACAAATGCTATTAGCCAAACATGGAGGTATCTTTTTAGATCATTTAGAATTTGAAAAAATCCCATTATTCCTAAAGCTTGGTTGTATTCCGGTAATGCCTGGAATGCCGCCATATAGTTTCTGGGAAGATATTCCTGATCATGGGTCAATTCCAACACATAGAACAGATTGCGGTGCATTCTTTACAGCTGAGGCATTAGGTGCCGACACTGTTTACTTCATAAAAGACGAAAAAGGTTTGTACACAGCTGATCCTAAAAAGGATCCGAATGCAACGTTCATTCCTAGAATTCATGTGGATGAATTAATCGCTATGGATTTAGGCGATTTAATTGTAGAACGTGTTGTTTTAGAATACATGAAAAGATCTAAATTCGTTGAGAAATTAGTCATCATTAATGGAATGTCAAAAGGTGACATAACAAAAACATTGAATGGTGAAGAAATAGGAACTGTAATTTACAGATAAATGAAAGTACTATTAACGCTCTCTTTCTTTACGTTATTTGTTTTAAGTGGCTTTTCTCAAAACGAAAAAACCATTAAGCTTAAGAAATACGAAGTAAGTTTTAAATATGATCCTAGTACTGTCGTTCTTTCTAAAAAAGAAATAAAAAAGGGACTCATTACTTGTGTTGAGTTTTTTGAAGCAATTGGTGACAATGATCTTGAAAAATACAAACAATTACTATCTGACACTACGCTTACTTCAATTGAATCTAAACAAATCGAACGTAAATTTGAAAGATACCAAACGTATGGATTTAGATTGAAAGGTAATTTAAACCTCTTTTTTATTGAAGAATGTAAAATCAACTTTACAGATCAGGGTTCCACTTGTTATACTTTTGCAATAGAAATTCCTAAAAACATTGCTATTGAACACCGAGTAGGTTTTGATCCAACAAAAAAAATAGACCTCGCAAATAAAGACGCTATGTTTGGGCTCATACTTATTTATGAAAACAACCATTATCAAATTGTAATTCCATGGTAATTTGGTATTTAAAATAAAATAACTTAATCTTGTAAATTAATAACTACTAATTTAACACACATGAAAAAATTTCTACTATTATTAACTGGCTTTGTACTTTCTGCAAATGTAATGGCGCAACTTAATAACAAGTTGTACACAACAAATCGGAATTCTACAGATCTTATTATTTATGATACAACTGGGTTTACTGTTGACTTTACAAGACCACTAACGGGTGCTGGGATTACAAAAGCGCTAGGTATTACTTCTGATCCTTCAATGGCAGAAATGTACATTTTGTTTGAAGATGGTACTGGTGAACTAACTAGAAGATTAGGTACTGTAGATACGTTGTCTGGAACCGTTACGGACATTGCGTTGGTTGGAAACCTTCAATATATCGCCTATTCAATTGGTGACAGTAAATTGTACGGGACTTATGGTAATCTTGGTAGTAATTCTGGTATCGTTGAAATCGATCCAACAACGGGCGCCCTTACGGATGTTGTAGTACGTACTTCTGATTGGGGTTCTTGTTTAGTTTATAACGTTTTTGACTCTAAGTTATATAACTTTTCTGGGGATAATGGTACATTCACTTACGACTTCCCAACTATGATAGAAACTGATTTAGGTATAAGTACACCTGAGGAAATGACTGGTGCGGCTGTTGTAAATGACTCAATAATTTTTGTTTTTGGAAGAAATAACCCATTGTATTCTTTTAATACAAATACAAATACTTACTCCAATTTACAAACCTTATCTGGTTTCACTCTTACGAATGGATTACACGGAATGACTTTCGGCATGAATGGATTCGCAATGATTGTTACTGGTGACAGAACATTTTGTACAAACACACCTTCTGTATTATCTGTTACAGAAACAGGTACGAATTATCAATGGCTTTTAGACGGTGTAGCTATTACTGGAGCGACAAATCCAACACATACACCTGTTACAACTGGAGTATATTCATGTGATTTAGATGGTAAAATTACTGTAAATTCGACATTAATTACAGTAAATCAATCCCCTGTTGCTTCTTTTACTGCTTCTGAAAACCCACTAGATTTAACTACAAATCCTGCTGGAATAGTATTGTTTACGAATACTAGTACGGCTCCTTTTGACACTTTCGCTTGGGACTTTGATAATGGAATCGCTAGTTCAAATGAAAATGTTTGGGTTCCACTTTCTACAAACAATGGTTCTTTTGATGTTTCATTTACAGTAACGAATAGTACTACCGGTTGTTCAGATACTCACATAGAAACAATCAATGCTATCAATGCACTAGGTGTAGATGAATTAATGAAAAATGTTAGTGTTTACCCTAACCCTGCAAAAGACATCGTTACCATTGAGTCTAACAACGGTGATTATTCCGCTACTTTGATAGATATTAATGGTAAATCATTAAAATCATTCAACATTGTAGGAGGTAAAGCAGACACGATTAATGTTGCTAATTATGAAACTGGTATCTACTTAATCAAAGTAGAGCAGGATGGTAAAATCGGTTATATCAGATTAGTTAAAGAATAATTTAAAACACCCATAAAAAAACAAAAATGAAAAATTTAATTTTTACAATGTTTCTATTAATAGGAGCTTACGCACAAAGTCAAAACAACCTTGTTTATTTGGGCCAACATTCTTATCGTAACTTTGATAACCAACTTTTTGTTGCTGATACAACTGGTGGAACATTTACTCAAATAGATTCAAGAACCATTACAGGAATAGATGGTTGTAATGGGGTTTATGGTTTATCTGTTAATCCAACGAATGGTACTATGTATATTTTATATAGAGGTAACTCACAAAATTGGAACCAGAGAACACTTGGAACTATTGATACTTTGACAGCTGTAATTACCGATATAGGTGTTACAGGTGATTTTCAAGATCTTGCTTTTACGGTTAATGGAGACTTATACGCCCTTGGAAACTCTGCAATAGGTCAAAATTTGTATTTAGTTAATTCTAACGATGCAACGTTTAGTTTAGCACTAACCCTAACTGGCGGTAATAGTGATGCAGCTTTAGCTTACAATGCAGCTAATTATTTAATGTATTTATTTAACAACTCGATTACTACATCAATTGATCTAAACACTATGACTCAAATTGATGTTATAGCAACGAACTTTCAAAATGGAGCTCACAGTATGATGAATGTTAATGACACAACATTATATTTTTTTGATGATCACCAATTATACAGCTTTAACACAAATACTAATGATGTAGCATTAATTGGATCTTCAGGAATCGATAGTTGGAATGACCAGAGAGGAGCAATGTCATTTGGAACATCATTCGGTATTTTAAGTTCTGGCCCACGTACTTTTTGTGCAAACTCTCCATCCGTTTTAAGTTTATCACAACCAGGTACAGTGTATCAATGGTACATGGATGGATCTATTATTGCTGGAGCAACAAATGCTACATATACACCAACATCAAATGGTGATTACCATTGTGATATGGACGGTAGAGTAACAAATCCAGTAACTATTACAATTTTAGATGCACCTACAACCTCATTCACTGTTAACCCTAACCCAGTTGATTTAACAATTGACCCTGCAGGAATGGCAATGTTCACAAATACTACTACTGGTACTGGTGATGTGTATTTCTGGGATTTTGATAATGGCATTACAAGTACCAATGAAAATGTTTACTTATCTCTATCTACAAATAATGGTAGTTTTGATGTTTCATATTCAGTGACTAATAGTACTACTGGTTGTACAGATACTCACGTAGAAACTATCAATGTAATCAATGCATTAGGTGTAGATGAATTAATGACAAATGTTAGTGTTTACCCTAACCCTGCGAAAGACATCGTTACGATTGAGTCTAACAATGGTGATTACACTGCTGCTTTAATTGACATTAATGGTAAATCATTAAAATCATTCAACATTGTAGGTGGTAAAGCAAACACAATTGATGTTGCTAACTATGAAGCAGGTATCTACTTAATTAAAGTAGAACAAAATGGTAAAACTGGTTATATCAGATTAGTGAAAGACTAATTAATTATCCTATTTAAAAAAAGCCTCATTGATTATTTCAATGGGGCTTTTTAATTTTATGAGTTAAAAACTTAATTCAAGAATGTCTTTTGGTTTACCTTCAATTGTCATCCCATCGGAAGTAAGATGAACAACTTGTTCTGCCATTTTAAAAATTACATCCTTTCTATGACTTATAACAATGATAGTCATATTTAGTTTACTTTGAATAAATTCAATTTCCTTAATTAATTCTAGTATTGCTTCATCGTCTAAAGCACTAAAGGGCTCATCTAATAGCAGTATCTCAGGTTTCTGACATAAGGCCCTGATTATAGATATTCGTTGCCTCTGACCTCCTGAAAGTTCATTTGGGTAACTATTTAAAAGTTCAAGTAAAGAAGTCCCGTCCAATAATTGATGAATATCATCAGAAATAACACTGTTTTCTGATGCGTATTCCAAATTTTTCTTGACCGACATATTCGGGAAAAGATTAAAATCTTGAAATACAAAACCAATCGGTCGTTCCTTTATCGGTTTGTTGACTTTTTTCTCAGATGAAAACAAAATTTCATTTCCAAAAGTGATTTCCCCTTGATCTGGCACTTCCAAACCAGCAATCATTCTTAAAATGGTTGATTTACCAACTCCAGATTGACCGTATAAAGCAGTAGTTTTATGTAGTTGAATATTCGCATCGCATCGAATTACAACTTCTCTCCTCTTTGTAGAAAATGTCTTATG
>Ga0102899_1000062_pt1 | contig 48730 bp, 27 predicted proteins | sample Colrivmeta1555B3_FD_78455 | JGI IMG/M metagenome (GOLD analysis project Ga0102899, IMG submission 78455) | Estuarine microbial communities from the Columbia River estuary - metaG 1555B-3 | ecosystem: Environmental > Aquatic > Marine > Intertidal zone > Estuary | place: USA: Columbia River... | reverse complement strand
ATCAGCTTTCGTCATTACAGGATAGTAAAGGCCACGGTCATACCTGTCCAAAACGCGAACATACTCTTGCTCTGCTAACGCATCTCTTTCCTTCTTTTTTACAAAATAATCTGGATCTCTTAAATAATTTGCATAATCAGAGTTAGGATAATTATTTAGAATGTACTCTTTATGCTTTTCTGCCTTAGTAACATCTGTTTTTTCATGAATTTTATATAGTTGATAAGCAGCCAATAAATTGTGAGGATTCTCAACATTCCTGTTTAAAACAGAAACAAATTGTTCTTCTGCCAATTTAGATTCATTCAATTGTTCCTTGTAAATAACTCCTGCATTGTAATACGCTTCCAACAATCGGATGTTCGATAGTGAAAGTAAAGAATCATTTAAAGGTAAGTCCTTCGCTAACAACTCAACAGAAATACTGTCTTCACTGACTTTTTGAATTGTATCAGATTGGGCATTATCAGTTAACTGTTCAGAGAAATCTATTATTGGGTCTTTTTCGGATCTTCTCCAATCATCTTCATTTTCGCGAACACCCCATAACTTTTTAAATTCTTCAAACCCTTGAGAACGAGTTTTGGCATTATTCCAATACCATTTTGATCCGCTTAAATCTTGCGCAAAAAGATTCGCATTATTTTGTAATTCTCTTAACCTCTCGGCTTCTCGTTCTTTTTTACGTTGAGCCTCAGCTTTTTTAATTTTTACTAATTCTTTTAAGAATGCAGAACGATCATCTTCTCCCATCGCTGCAATCTTTTGAACGCTATCTTCAAACTGAGCCGTTTCTACTGCTATTACTAATTTAGATAAATTAGCCGCCTTGTTACGAATACCTTCAGCGTTTGGATATTCATCATTTATAGCCGTAGCGCAAGAATCATAATATTTTTGAGCGCTCACATAATTCCTTTTTGAAAAGCTTAAATCTGCCAATCGTTCGTATGCCATTCCTTTTTGACGAGAATTATTTGTCGCATAAAACGCGCAATTAGTAAGGTGCTCAATGCCTTTTGATTCATTTCCTTCATTAAATTCTAGGTTCGCAAGTGCATAGTATATTTGATCTTTAAACTCTGCGTTTTTAGCATCTCGAAGCATCTTCTTAAGGTCTTTACGAACATTGTCCCCCTCACCCAAAAAAGTGCGTTTCAATTTAGCATTAAAGCTCATGTCATACTTCGCTTTACCTTTTGCTACAGAAGTAAAATGTTTTCTTGCTAAATCATTTAATCCATTTTCCTCATACAGTTGTCCCAAAACAAAATGGACTCTTGCTTTATCATCATGTATTTGCGCGAAATCTAATGAATTCTCAAGATATTCAATTGCCTTTTCTTTTTCATCACGAGCCAATGCTAATTCAGCTTTCGTTTTTTCGAGTTCAAATCTAATAGACCTTGGGAATTTTGCGATTTTATCTTCTTTAGATTTCTTTTTTAATTTAGATTTTGCTGGCTTTTCTTTTTTTCTGGTTTTTTCATCTAAAATTGCCTTGTCAAGGTTATCTAGATTAAACTTTGCCTTTGTTAACTCTCCTTTAGCAATATTAGTTTTCGCCATCCATAATTCACCTACAAATAGAGAAGGGTCATTGGAGTAAAATTTACGAACAAAATTAAAGCTTTTCATCGCTCCATCATAATCTCTTCGGTAATAGGAAGCAATCCCTATCGTTGTCCAATTTTCATCAATCCATTTATTGTGCTCATCTTTTTTCCTAGCTGGGCGATCATTGCTTGGCATACTATGATCTTGAATTACTTTTTTGCATTTACCAATTGCAGTATCGATAGCGGGATACATACCAATTATCTCGGTTTCATTTGGCAATGGATCAATTGGGATTAATTCGTAATAATTTTCTACACGTGAGGCAGAATATGTTTCTAAGGATTGACGAATTAATTCGTTTGCGTTAAAATAACCATTATAATGAGCATTTATCCCATGATATGTTCGGTTAATTAAAGTGTTTTTTTCAGTCGAACAAGCATTCACCAGAAAAAAACCTAACGCAATTAATAGTATTAATTTTATATCCTTCATTTATTCTCTTTCCTACGTTTTACAAATGTATGCCATTTGTACAGAACTCTTTTATTATGTATTTATTGCCTAAATTCTTATGCGATATTTGTAAATACTTTTTGAATATCATCATCGTCTTCAATTTTATCTAACATCTTTTCGATATCAGCCAATTGGTCTTCCGTAAATTCAACCGGAGAGCTCGGGATTCTTTCCAAATTTGATGTTTCTACATCTAGCCCCATAGATTCTAATGCAGTTGATAAAGTCCCAAAAGCGGTGTAGTCTCCGTAAACAAAAACCTTATCATCAACCACTTCAATTTCTTCTAATCCAGCATCAATTAATTCAAGTTCCATCTCCTCGATATTCATTGTTTCTGTCTTTAAAATTTCGAAAACCGACTTTCTATTAAACATGAATTCAAGTGAACCATTCGCTACTATACTACCTCCAGACTTATTAAAATATGATTTTACATTTGCTATTGTTCTTGTTGGATTATCAGTTGCACATTCAACAAAAACCAAAACACCATGAGGTCCTTTTCCCTCGTAATTCATTTCGATGTATGCATCTGCATCTTTTGCATCAGCCCTTTTTATCGCCGCTTCAATATTATCTTTCGGCATGTTCTGGGTTTTTGCATTTTTAATAGCAGAACGCAAGGTTGAATTCATATCCGGATCAGTTCCGCCTTCTTTAGCAGCCATCGTGATAGCTTTGCCTAGTTTAGGAAATAATTTCGACATTTTGTCCCAACGTTTTTCTTTCGCTGCTCTTCGATATTCAAATGCTCTACCCATAATAATGCAATAATTTTAGATTCAAATTTAAGAATTTAATAGCTTATTCACTTTAATTGGGCTAATTTTAGTGTAAACAAAAGATCAATTAGGATGAAATCTATTTTTACAAGTGTATTAATATTATTAAGTGTAAATTGTTATAGCCAATATGAAGAGGGTTTTTTTGAGTATTACATTGATGTTACCGCTACAGACACCTCATTAACAGCCAAACAGTCTGCTGCTTCATTACGCAACAGTAAGATGAGTCTCTTTTTTGATCCAACATGTTCACGTGTAGATTACCACATGGGAGATATAAGTTTGAGCTCTATGATTGTTAATCGTGAGACAAACAAAGCAATTACCTTAGTTGCTGGTCCTAATGGAAATTTTGCTATTGTGAAAAAAGCAGATGAACTTGATTACACAAAGCAAGAAACAGATTCAACAGTTCAAATTAAATACCTCGGTGAATTCAAAAAAATAATAGGTTATACATGTGAGAAAATCATATTTACTCAAAACAGCATAAACACTGTTTATTGGATCACGAAAGACTTTCAATTAATCAACGCTGAAAGTGTTGTTAATAAAAATCTGCCTGGTTTCCCAATGGAGTTTTACAAAGAAGAAAATGGAATTAAAATGCAATTTACCATTTCAAACCTAGGGTTTAATTTGAATTCAAAAGAACTACTTTTTGACACGAACCCTCCGGAAAATTATACTCCAATGAATTAATAAAGCGGATCAAGAATAAATAAAGCAACTCTATTCAAAGCATGTTGCTTTTCTGTGCATCCGTTTGAACAATCAACTTGAGGTTCTGACTGACCTTTCGAAACAACATTAATTTGATTCGAATTAAATCCTGCTTTAACCAATGTGTTTTTAACTTCAGTTGCTCGATTATAAGCTAACTGTAAGTTATAGTTTACAGTACCTCTTCTATCGGTGTGTCCTTCAATTGTTAGAGTACTCTTTGGGTATTTCGCTAAGAATTGTTTCAAAGAATTTAGTTTCTCAATATCATTTAAAATACTGTATTCATCAAACTCAAAATAAACTTTAGGAGTTTCCCAATCAGCTAAAAAATTGTAAAAATCAGAACTGTCCTCAACAATTTCTATTACAGTATTTGTGAATTTCGTGAAATACATATCATCGTCACCAATACCCCCTCTTCTATTTGATGAATATTTAGCCGAATCAAGTGAGTAATAAATAAAATTAAAATCATCTTTAAAGCTATTTATTGGCATCTTAAGGTGTTTTGCTTCGCTAAAAACATTGTCATTCACACTAGCTAAGAAAACATCTAAACCACCATATCCAGGTCTACCATCCGAAGCAAATGAAATCATAGTATCGCCTTGAAAAACAGGGTAAAGTTCATCGAAATTAGTGTTCAATGCATTCACAGGCATCGGCTTGTCCCATTCCCCATTGTTTTTAACCGAATAGTACAAATCAGAATGGTCTGAATTTTTATTCATCTTAGTGAAAACCATTAAATCTCCAGTTTGATTGATCGTAGTATGCGCACAAGATGACGAATCTTCGTATCCTGAATACTTCCACTTAACCAGGTTGTTTACACTGGTTGTTTCATCATTGAATTCACCAATATAAATGTGAGGAACCATATCTATTTGAGCTGCTGCTAACGGCATACTAACAGTAACATAAACTGTTTTCAAATCGTTTTCAAAAGTAATACTGGAAATAGATGCGTTGTTAAAAGTAGTATCAAAACTTACCAATCTTGATTCATCCTTTGTCTTATAAAAAGGACGCATTAAAACTAACTCTGAATGGTCAATATTTCCACCTTCCATTTGAGTTCCCAAGCTATCTTTTCCGATTTCTGAAAAATAGAACTCACCATCCTTAAAGTTAATACTTGTAATATTCGCCTTTGTAGTGTTTAATTTATCTAAATCGTTAGCAATATATATCTCTTTACTCCAAGTAGGTATCTGTTCACACGAGGCAATTTTAATACTAACATCATACTCAGAGTCTAAACTTTGGTATTTTTCAAAAGAACTTTTGGCTTTCCCATAATTTCCTTCTCCCATGTTTACCTCTCCATTGATATAATAAAAAAACGGATCTACTTTAGTCATTTTAATTATTGAATCAGAAATAGGCAAGCATTTTTTATAGTCTCCTATAATATAATAGCAATACCCAAGACTTTCAAAATCAACTCTAGAAAGCACGTTTGATTCTGAAAAAGATTCATAGCTAGATGCTGCTAAAGCATATTCATAATTTTCAAAATAACGTTTAGCATCCTTCAAAGACTGTGCTTCAGAAATAAAAGGGAATAAGAATAATACGGAAAAAAATATTTTGCTCATTAGATTTTTGGAGAATAGATTCTATTTCTTTTTAACCATGGAGTTCTTGAATTACCTCCACTTTTTTGAAATTGCATTTCAATAAAAACTTCGTGCGACCCTTGCGAGTAATCACCAATGTCTGATAACGTATAGTCATACGAATATCCAAATTTAAATGGTCCAAATTGACCTCCAATTAAACCAACAATTGCATCAGTATGTCTGTATGAAGCACCTATCCAAAGCATGTTTTTATACACACCCAAAGCTGTAATATCGAATTGTGTTGTACCTGTTTCAATAGTTTGAACCATTGCAGTAGTTTTTAATCCGAAGTTTTGACCTAAATCAAAAGTATAACCTCCCATGAAGTAATATGTTCTAACTAAAGGATTCAAAAATGAGTTTTGAAAGTCATAAAGATTTCGCTTTACTTGAACCAAGTTGTGAGCAGACAAACCAGCAAACCCTTTATTTTTAAATCGGTATTGAACTCCAAAGTTTGCGTCAGGAACAAGTTGATTGTTATACCCTCTTAGCACTGCAGGATCTGAAGGTAAATAAGTGTTTAATTTATTTACATCAATCATATGCTGAGTAAAAGAAACACCTAATCCCAATCCTAAAACATGGTCATTTCTGCTGTCCAATTGTAAATGATATGCACCATTAAGATTCATTCCTGTTCTTCTTGAAGGTCCTGCAACATCATTAAAAATTACACCACCAAATCCCACCTTGTCATAAACCTTAGCATGACTAGAAACCATTTGTGTTGTTGGGGACCCAGGGAAATTTGCCCATTGCTTTCTAAAACTAACCTGTACAGGAATGTAATCTACATTTCCAGTTGCACCAGGATTTACCAACATTTCGTTGAATAAATACTGTGAATTCAATGATATTTGTTGAGCTGATGCTACCGCAACTGTACAAATAAATAAAGTTGTTAAAATATTTTTCATTTTTTTATCTTACTATCGTTATGTTTCCTTTTAAAACTTCTCTGTCTGGAAAATTTAAATTAATTATCCAGTAATATAATTCTGATGGTGCAGGAGCACCTCTAACAAATCCATCCCATGGTTCATAAAGTCCTGTTTGTTCATGAACAATGTTACCCCATCTGTTAAAAATCTGAACGTTTGCATCTGGATATAAATCCATGTTATCTATCACCCATGTATCATTATAATTATCGTCATTTGGTGAAAATGCATTAACCGGTTCTATACAACCTTCAAGGTTTTTTGTGATAAAAACTGAGTCTGTTCCATTGCAGCCCAAAACATCCGTAATTAAAACTGAATAATACTGATTCAATAAGTTTTCGTTGAAACTTGAAGTTTCTCCATTTGACCACTCATAAAAATACCCGCCATTTCCACCTGCTGGATAAGCAGTTGCAGTTCCATCTAAATTGTCAATACATGTAACTTCTGTAAAATCAAAACTAACAGTTATCGCGGCTGGTTCTGAGATGTCAACTATAATTGAGTCTTCACACCCTTTAGTATCAATCACATTTAATTGATACGTGTTTGCTGGAATATTAAATTGATCTTCTATTGTAGATCCATTCGACCAATTTGTTATATATCCAGGATTTCCTCCTGTGATGTCTACTAAAATATTTGCATCACTACCAAGGTTACAGCTAACCACATTAAATGTGTATTCAATTTCTAACTTCTCTGGCTCTGGCAAATTAAGGAACATTTCATAGAAACAATTATTTGAATCAATTATCTCTAATTGGTATGTTTCTGCTGGGTAATCAACTAAATCTTCTGTTTGAGAAGACAATGCGAATTGCGAATTATACCATGTATAACTGTAAGGCAATGTTCCACCTACCGGAGAAATATCGATTATACCATCTGAGAATCCAAAACAAGTTACATCTGTAATGACTTCATTTAATGTAAGAGCATCTGGCTCATCAACATAAGCAGAATCAATTAAAATACAATTGTTGAAATCCGTTACATTAAAAACATAGTATCCAGCTGTTAATTCATCTATGTTAGCTTCTGTATCAGAATTTGACCATAAATAACTGTATGGTGTTGTCCCTCCAGTAATTGTTAATTCAATTTCGCCATCTGTTCCATCTTTACAAAGAACGTCTTTAACGATTGTTGAAAAACGAAGACTGTCTAAAGGTTCTGTTAAAGTAGCATTATCAGAAATGGTACAACCGTGGTCATCCGTTACCAATACTTCATAATAACCAGCGATTAGATTCGAAATGTCTTCAGAAACAAATCCATTATTCCATGAGTATGAATAAGGAGTAACCCCACCATTAACTGTTATGTCAACAGAACCATTGTTCCCCCCTTTACATAATATATGAACTGGAACATTTGAAATGGTTAAAACTGGAGGTTCATTTATGTCTAATGTGTCAATTTCTTTACAACCATGAGCATCTGTTACTTCATATCTGTAAGAATCCATTGGATAATTTATTAAATCCTCACTTGTTGCGCTTAATTCAAATGTACTATTTGTCCATTGAAATGAATAAGGAGCAGTACCTCCAAAAACAGTCAAGTCGATAATCCCGTTAGATTCACCATAACAATTTACGTCTGTTATAATGTTTGTAACAGTTAATGGTAATAATGGCTCAATAACTGTTTCACTACCTCCAAAAGTACAACCATTCGCATCAACGATGCCATACGTGTATAAATCAGCAAGTAAATTTGAAATGTCTTCAGTAGTTTGACCATTACTCCAGTTAAAGGTGTAAGGAAGTGTACCGCCTGAAACAAGTAAATCTATAGACCCAGTATTATTTCCTTTACATAGAACATCAACAACAGAAGTCGTAACTGCAATTGGCGCTAAAGGTTGTAATATTTCTTGTGTTAAAAATAACTTACAGTTATTATCATCTGAGATTTCAACAGTATATGTTTCTGCTGGAATTAAAGCTAAATCTTCACCAGCACCAACTACTGCACCTGTACTATTTGTCCATTCAAAATCATAAGGTAAAACACCTCCACTAATAGTTAAGTCAACCGCTCCATCAGATCCTCCGTAACATTTTACGTTTGTACCAACAGTTGATCCAACCATTTTTGTTGGAGTGTCAATTAATATGTTATCCACGTATGTACATCCTTTTGCATCTGTTACTTGGACTTGATATACATCTGACAACATACCAGTAATGTTCGGCGTGTTTTGAGAAAACAACGTAGTACTATTCTGCCATGAATATGAATAAGGAGCTGTACCGCCCATTGGAGCGATTGTAGCCGTTCCAGTTGCATCTCCAAAACATAAAACATCCGTTGATGTCATTGGAGAAGCAGAAAGCATTGTTGGTTGCGTTACAGTATGAGCAAGTGATTTTACACATCCCTTACTATCCGTTATTGTTAAATTATAAGATCCTGAAGTTATAGATGAAATATCCTGTGTAAAATCTCCAGAATCCCAAGAATATGCATAAGGTGCAGTTCCACCCCAAACAGTAGCATCAATAGAACCTGTTCCAAATCCGAAACAATTAACATGCGTTATAACACTTGAAGCGTTTAGCGCCTCTATAGGTTGCGTAATTGTGAAAGATTTAGAGAAAGTACAGCCTTGCGTCGCAGAAGCTAAAACAGTTAAAGTATATGTTCCTGCTGGTACTGAATTTAAATTATTAAATCCTGCCCCACCAGTACTGATCGTTACACCTGAACTGTTTTTCCACGTAAATGTATAAGGATTATTTCCACCATTCACAATAGTGCTTATTGACCCTGTACTACCGCCAAAACAATTTACATTGGTTACAGTACCACTAATTGTTATAGGGTTTGGTGTACCAACGACATATGCTCCAACAACTGTACATCCAGAGACATTATCTCTAACAGTAACTGTATATGTTCCTGCGATTAGGTTAGTTATTTCATGGAATCCTGAACCACTCGCAACAGTCCCTTGAGACCATGTATAAGTATAATTTCCAGATCCTCCAGATAAAATTGTAACCCTGGCTCTTCCATTTGATTGACCATAACAAGCTACTGATGCACCAGACATCTGGATTGTAGGACAAGCTGGAGGAGGGTTGCTTTCCTCAGCAAATGCATTCCCTATAATAAGGAGGAATGCCATTAAAATAAGTGTTGAATTTTTAATCATTTTACCTGATAATTGTTATTGTTCCTGTGTATTCATTTTGATCTTGATTACCTAATACTATTACATAATAATAGACATCTGAAGGTAAGTCGTTTCCATTGTGTTTACCATCCCATGGAATATAGTTTCCACTTGTTGAATACATTTCATTACCCCATTTATTAAAGACTTTAACAGTAGCATTAGGATACAAATCAATGTTTCCAATAATCCATGTGTCATTATAATCATCCTTATTTGGAGTAAATGTATTTGGTATAGTTAAACACTCATCAAAACTCATTGAAATGGTGAATAAAAAGTTTTGCGTACAAAGATTATCATCTGTAATTGTCAAGTCATAATCTCCTGGAGCCAAACCTTCAGCATTTTGTTCCATGCTACCAGTTGACCAGTTGTAAGTATATGGTGCAACACCTCCATATGGAGAGATATATAATGCTCCATCAGTTTGGTCTATACATGTTACTTCAACCAAATCATACGATATTTGAATAAGATCCGGCTGGTCAACAAACACTTCTTCACTAATCTCACAACCTTGTCCATCAATAATTGTGTATGTGTAATTTCCTTGAGATAAATTTACAGCATCTTCTGTCAATTGACCATCACTCCAAGTTGAAGCATAAGGAAGAGTACCACCAGTAATTGACACATCTACCATACCATCTGTACCACCATAACAAGTTGCATCTGTTACAACTGATGTTGAAATAAATGGCGTTGGTTCAAAAACATTTACAATTTGTTCGTTTATACATCCATTTGCATCTCTCACTCTAATAAAGTATTCGTCTGCAGGAAGATTCGATAAAGTTTCACTTGGATTGTTTAATAGAATTTCATTTTGGTTACCCCAGTTGAAATAATAAGGCTCTACACCACCTGAAACTGTTAAGACAATTTCTCCATCACTATAGCTATAGCAACTTGCATCTAATACAGCAGCATTAACTACTAAAGCGGTTGGCTCTTCAATCGTTACTCCCGTGAAGGCAATACATCCTTGCGCATCAGTAATTGTTAGAGTATAAACTCCTGCAGTAAGATTGTAAATATCTTTAACAGTCATACCATTCGACCAACTATAAGTATATGGTGCAGTACCTCCAGAAACAGTTGATTTAATGTATCCATCGTTGTCTGCATTACAACTAACATGTCTTGGCAATAACACGATATTAATTGGTGCTAATGGTTGAGCAATATCAAAGCTCTTATTAAGTGTACAACCATTTAAGTCTGTGATTGTTACAACATAGTTTCCAGCAATCACACCTGAAATATCTTCAGTAACGGCACCGTTTGACCATAAATAAGTGTACGTTGTAGTACCTCCAGTAACTGTAATATCAATTGCTCCGTCATTTAATCCGAAACAATTTGCATCATCAATAATACCTGTAATAGCTAAAGGTGCTATTGGTTCATCTATTGTGCTTATTATAGTTTCCTGGCAACCTTTAGAATCAGTTACAAGTAATGTATATGTATCCGCATATTGATTTGTTATGTCCTCAGTTGTATCAATCATGACAATCGTTCCACTGTTTGACCAGTAATGATTGTATGGTGCTGTTCCACCATTAATTGTAACATCAACTGATCCTGAATTATTTCCATGGCAATCAACATCAGTTACAACTGAAGTTAATGAAAGCGGCGCTATTGGTTCAATAACATTAATGTTATCATTAATTGTACAACCCTTAGAATCAGTTACAAGAACACTGTAATTTGCTGCAACTAAATTTGTAATACTTGTAGTTGTAGCACCTGTGTTCCATGCATAACTATAAGGAGCTGTTCCGCCAGAGACTGTTGCAGTAACTGAACCTGTTGCATCACCAAAGCAATTAACGTCTGTCTTAGATAAAACTAATCCCAAACCAGCTGCTGGTTGATTAAGTGTATAACTATACATTTCCATACAACCATTATTGTCAGTCACATTTAAAGTATACGTTCCAGCAATCAAACCAGATATTGTTGAAGTAGTTGCTCCATTTGACCAAGAATAGAAGTATGGAGATGTTCCGCCTTGAATTCCAGGATTAATTGCTCCTGTAGCATCACCAAAACAATTGATATGCGTTAAGGTTGGCACTGAAGTAATTCTCGCTGCTGGTTCTACTAACACCTGTGTTAATGTGTCTCTACATCCTTTGGTGTCTGTTGCAACAACAGTATATGTACCCGCAAACATGTTCGTTATATCCTCTGTCACGAACGGTAAGATACCATTAACCTGACTTGTCCATTGATATGTATATCCAGGAGTTCCACCCGTTGTTGTAACATCAACAATTCCATTGTTGCCGCCTTTACATAAGATATCTGTTCCAATGGCTGTTAATTGTACTGGAGCTAATGGCTCTGTTACTGCATAACTAGCAAAAGAAGTACATAGTTTACCATCAGTTATTGTTAAAGTGTAAGGTCCTGCAGATAATCCAGAAATATCAGTACTGTTTGCACCAGTCGACCATAAGAATGAGTATGGTAAAGTTCCTCCACCTACACTTGCGTCAATTGCCCCATCATTTCCTCCAAAACAACTAACATGAGTTATCGCTGCTGACTGCGTAAGAAGTGATGGTTCATTAATAGTTCCTGGAATAGTAATTTGACAACCATTCACATCAGTAACAACGACATTAAATGGACCTTGTCCTAGACCACTAAATGTATTAGATGCTTGTGGCACACCACCAATATTGTATGAATATGCTCCTATGGCACCGCCAAAGGCATCTACAACGACTTGGCCGTTTCCTGCTCCGTTACAAGTAATATCACTAACAACTACAGATCCTTCCAATAAAGGAGGCTGAGCAATTGTAGCTCCTGTAAATAATTGACAACCATTAGCGTCAATCACACTAACATCATAGTTTCCTGCACCTAAACCTGTAATAGAGTTTGAAGTAGCAGTTGTACTAGTTACAGAACCATTTGTCCATGTGTAAACATATGGTGTAGCATGACTTACTGCTGAAACAGTCGCATTTACCGTTCCTGTTAATCCTCCAAAACAAAGGATGTTATTAGAAGTTTTAGAAATTGACAATTTATTAGCTTTCATTGCAAATCCTGGGAATGTTTGAGGTGTAAAACCTTCTAAACTCCATGTCTGGTCAAACCAATCATACTCAAATCCACCTATTGGAATTGAAGTAGACCATAACGGCCCAAATCCAATTTCAAGTCCACCCCAACCAATTGGAGGAACTACAATTTCTGGAGTACAAACTGTAGTTGTACACCATCTAAATGGATTACTCCATGTTGGACATGGATAAGGAATTGGAAGACAAATTTCCGGTATTGTAAATCCTGGTACTACAACGATAGGAGGAATAGATAACCCGAATTCAAAAGCACTCATTAAAAAATCAAAAGAAACTGAATCCCAAGTATGATTTCTAAATACTCCGTCAATTGTATACGTTGGAACAATGCTTAATGAATCAAAATAACACGGGAACTTATAACGAATATCTTCGCCTATAAGAATATTAATGATAGATCCTTGACGCCATGGGCCTGCCACTCCACTCGTGTTGATTATTTGATAATCAACCACTACAGGGAACTGGTACCTTCCATATACCTTAGGCGTAAAATCAAAACACTGTTTGTTTGTGATATTAGCATCGAAACTTGCAGAAAAAATCGTCCAATTAACATCAACAAGCCCTAATAAAGTTTCACTTCCTGATAAATACGAAATAGCTGTTCCAAAAGCACCTACAGGACCTGGAACATTACTTAATATACCCCCCAACAATTGAAATATCTCAAGGTTTAAATTAAAATATGTTGAATCACCACAAGCAGAAAGATTCAGACCCGATAATGCATCAGTTGTAGGAACATATGGAATTGTAATTTCTCCACTTAACCCCATGCCACCTGGGATTTCAGCTGGGAAACCTGGTCCGATATAGCATTGCCAAGGAATAAAATTAATTGGTGAAGTAGATGGACTAGTTTCAACGGGAAGAGCGTACGGCCAAATACCAACGCCTGTATGCAATCCACCTACATAAGGAGGAGTTTGTCCAGGCCCTAAAAACCATGCACCAATTTCACCTCCGGTCGATGCTCCATTTGAACTAATTGTAGCAAGATTTATTGTCTGAACACCTGTGTCAAAAAATGGAATAATTGGGAATGTTGTACAAGAAAAGACACAAACCTCTGCACTTAAACCAGCAGAAAGACGGAAGTAAAAATCCCAGAAAAACTCACCTGCAGAAGGATAAAGTGTTTCTAAATTCCATCCTGGATCCATTGTGTAATCAGTTTGAATAACAACATTGTCCCCTTGGTCATAAGTCAAGTCTGTAGGCATATTCAATTCAATGTCTACTGGATAATCTACTTCAACTGTTCCTGATGTAAATCCTTCAATCGTTATTTCTGAACCTACAACCCCAGAGAAAGACCCGCTCACACCTGCTCCAAAACTTTGACCTACAACGGTTACAATACCTGCGTTTCCTGTGTCATAATTCACATCCCATGGAACATCAAATAAAGTAATTGTCTGATCTAAAGTGATTGCACTAAATGATGGCCCCCACATATTTTGTTGGCCAGAACTAAAAACAGCATGATGATTAACAACCTGCTGCCCAAAAGCCGTTATTTGTATTGCACAAAAAAGAAATGCAACTAATAAATTATTTCTCATCTGACGTTGGATTTAAATTTATTGTTTGAAAGCACTTCAGAATCTCTTCTTCCAGAAGAGTTTCAAGTGATTGAGGGTATGTAACATTTAACCAAAGTGTCTGTTTCAAGTCTCCAGCATAAACCATATACCTAATAAACTTGTCTCCCTTTAATTCAAAACTTAACTTATAATATTTCCCTTTAACACCCTTGTCTGAAATGAAGTCAGATTTACTAATAAAATTCAATTGATTTTGCGCATAAAATTCAGGCGTCATTCCTTCGTCAATTTTCAAAAAATTAACGTCTTGAATAAGCGTCATCATTATTGCTGAACTATTCGGAATACTGATGTAACCCTTAAACGCTTTTGAAATTTCAAAAACATCTGGCGCTACAATCATATCTAGATTCGCTTCAATTGTTGTTGGTATAACAACAGAAAGTGAATCGTCATTTTCCTTCTGCCCTAGGACATTAGAAGTGCTGAAAATTGTAAGTAAAACAACAAACACTGGCAAACAAAGTAGTTTCTTCATGAGAAGTTCATAAGTAGTTAAAGTTGGACAAATGTATTGCAAACAATTTTGATTTCCTAAAAAATTTTTATGCTGGTTTGTTTTTATTTGAAAATATGAGTCCCCAATTTATTTTATTAGTCTCAAATTTGTGTTAGTCATTTTTTTGAATGACATTTGCCATGATTTTTTACTTCAAAATAAAAAATCTTAACTACTATAATTTAACTTATGAGAAAGCTAAGCTTCGTAATTTTTTTATCTTTTCTTGCAACTACAACCTTAAGAGCAGCAGACTTGTTTTGGGTAGGTGGTACAGGTGCGTGGTCTGACAATGCAAATCACTGGTCGGCAACTTCTGGCGGAGCTCCTGGAGCTGCGATTCCTGGTGTTGGGGATAATGCAATTTTTGATGGAAATTCAGGGATTATTGCTACTGATATTGTTGATTTAGATTTGGCAATTGATATAACCGATTTAGATTTCTCATCAGTTGCAGCAAATTTCACATTTAATTCTCCAGCGGTTTTAAACCACATAATTGATGGGTCATTAATCTCAAATGTTGCTGGTGCAAATTTCACGGGAACATGGGGTAATATTGAAATGTCTGCTTCTTTACCTTTAAATAGTATTACATCTGGGGCAACGATTTGGGCTCAAAATTTTGAATTTACTGGAACTTCAATTACAATAAATGATGACTTTAACATTGGAACGAATAGTTTAACTGTAACTAATGGTGGAATAATTGCTGTAGGAAAAAATATCACTTGTGGTGATTTTCTGTCAAATGTTACTAGTGTTAGAACAATCAGCATTGACAATTCAAATATCACTGTCTCATCAGGAGTATGGACAATTGACCCTACTAACCTTGTATTTAGTGCGACAGGTTCAGATGTCTCTCTCGGGAATGTTGCTGGCGTTGCCAATTTTACTGGTGGTGGTTTGCCTTATGATACACTTCGATCAAATGCTAATACGCTAAATTATTTTGGCAACAACACCTTCTCAATGGTTGATTTATTAGCATCTTCTAATCTATTAATCAATAATGGGGATTCATTTTCAACAGATTCTCTTTCGCTACTTGGAACCTGCTTAATGCCTGCAGTGATTAATACTATTGGAGCCGGAGTAAATGGGAATTTTATATACACAGGTGGAGCATCAGTTAGCTTTCAAAATTATCAGATTAGCAATATCGATGCAATTGCACCTGCAATTTATAATTTAACTAATTCCGACACGCTTAACGCTGTGGGATGGACTTTTGTTGGTGCAGACTTTTACTGGATCGGCGGTACAGGGAACTGGAACGACCCGCTTCATTGGTCATTTAGTTCAGGAGGCCCATCAGCAGGCTGCTTACCAAGTACTCCAGATAACACTATTTTCGATGCAATGTCTGGAATTATTGCAACCGATATTATTTCACTAAATGTTCCTGTTTCTATCAATTCTATCGATTTTTCAGGAGTTCCTACTCAATTCACTTTTGACTCACCTGCGTTAGTAACAGTTCAATTTGGTGGCTCAATAACTTCAAATGTAGCTGGAGCATTATTTACAGGAACATGGGGGGAGATTGAAATGTTAGCCGTTCTGCCAGGAAATTCGATACAATCTGAATCAACTGTTTGGGTTCAAGACTTTAGATTTTCAGGTAATCAAGTTGCTTTTGTTGATAATTTTAACTCTGGAACCAATGATATTTATACAGATAATGGAGGTGTAAATTCAAACGGTTTTGATATTACTTGTGGATCTTTTATCTCCAACACGACAAATACTAGAAATTTAAACCTAGACAATTCTCAATTATTGATTCAGGATGGTTATTGGGAAATTGATTCTACAAATTTGACTTTTTCAGCTAATTTATCAGAGATTTCATTAAATAATACTGCTACAGTCGCAACTTTTATTGGTGGTAATCAAGTTTATGATACACTAATCTCAGTTGATGCATTAACTTTCAATTATTATGATAACAATTCTTTTTCTTACATAGAATTTGTTTCATCTTCTGTTTTAAGTATTGAAAATAGTGACACATTGTATGCTGACTCCATCTCTATGAATGGAACATGTTCCAGCCCAATGACATTGAACACCATAGGTGTTGGTTTAAATGGAAACATTGTTAAAACAGGTTATTCTCAAATTAATCTATCAAGTATTCAAATTACGAATGTTGATGCAGTTGCACCTGGTACATATAACGTATCAATGTCTGACACTACAAATTCACTAGGTTGGACAAAATCTGGGGTTAATTTATATTGGATTTCTGATGCTGGTAATTGGACTGACGGAAACCATTGGTCTCTTTCTTCCGGTGGAACAGCATCTGGTTGTGTTCCGACTGAATTAGATTCTGTATTCTTTGATGCTAACTCTTTTTCTATAACTGGACAAGACGTATTGGTTGATAATTTTGCATTTTTTAAAGCAATGGATTGGACAGGTATCATTGGAGCGCAAACACTTAGTTTAGACTCTAGTATGTCTGCATATGGCGATGTGATACTTAATGCGAATATGTCATTATTAAGAAATGTAACACAATCAGGAATTAGATTCTATGAACAAGCAGACTTAAACCCAAACCTTGCTCCTGTTGATTGTAATATTTGGTTATTCATGACCAATCCATTAAGCTCTGTCGACGTACAGAACAACCTTGTAATGTCAGATTCGTCTAATGTTATTTTGTTTAATGGTAGATTTAATACACTTGGTAATGAACTAAAAACCGGGAATTTTGTCTCAATCAACAATCCAACCGATGGTTCAGACCAACGTAGGCTAGACCTAGGAAGTTCTAATGTTCAGTTATACAAAACATTTAACACTTCGGGCGATACCACATTTACATTTAACAGTGGTACTTCAAATATTTATATTGGTGATACTTTAAATTTTAAAAACGTATTATCTACTGAGGGATTGACATTTTATGATGTTACATTAAACTTTCAGCCAGCTACAGATCAAATTGTAAAAGGAAATAACAATTTCAATAAATTAGCGATTATTGCTGGATCTGAAATTTACATTGATTCAAATTCAATTTTGACTGTAAATGATTCATTAATAATGAAGGGGAATTGTCGTGATTCGATATTTATATCAACTAGTGATACTGTCGATTTTTCAACTAATGCAAGAATTAACAAAACAGGTGTTGCAACAAACGTTGTTGCTGAATGTCTTAATTTATCCGCTATTAATGCGTCTGGATTAGCCCTTACAGCTTTATTCTCAACGAATGTGGTTACAAGTCCAAACTGGACATTTAACGCTTCGCCTGGAGTAACAACTACATTTACGGTTGATGGTCCTTTTTGTTTTGGAGACACTACCCTTCTAACAAATAGCTCAACTGCTTTTTCTGGAAATTCCGCTGACATTATTGCAACTAATTGGTATTTTAACGATGGGTCAACGGGGTATTATTTAAATCCTCCTACTGATAGCACATGGATAACGTCTGTTCCAGACACCAATAGACATGTCTTTCTTCAGCATGATTCGATTAATGTTGTCCTTGAAAACACATACAAAAACTTCTGTGTTTATAGAGATACTATCAAAATTGACATTGTTAAGCCAAACATTTCATTGTTAACATCAGAACCAGATACAACTTTGTGTCCATGGGAGTCTGTAACTCATGAGGCATCAAGTGCTGTTCCTGGAACATTGTTTGAGTTTTATTATAATGGAGTTTCTCAAAACACGCCATCCACTATTGACACACTTTTCACCTTACCCAATTTTAATAATCTTGACACCGTTAGTGTCTTAGCTTATGAAGGAATTTGTGTAAGTGACACGATTCCTGCCTTTATATATGTTGTTCACCCTGCTCCAACATTTAGTTGGACTTCATCAGATGCTGACACATCAATTTGTATTGGCGATCTTGTGAGTTTTACAGCATCATCAGCAAACCCAACTAATACTTATCGCTATTTAATTAATAATTCAGGCGTAAGTCCATGGTCATTACCTGGACTATATTCAACAAGTGCTTTACTTGACAATGATGTAGTTTCTTTAGTTGCTCGAGACACTAACAATTGTCTTGATAGTATTTCAATGATCTTTAATGTTGATCCTTTACCAGTTACCGTTCTTTCAGAATCAACTGGAGGAAATGTTATTTGTGAAAATGAATCTGTAACGTTTACTGGAAGTGGTGCTGATAACTTCGAATTTTATGTGAATGGAGTAAGTGTTCAAGGTCCAAGTGCGACTGCCACTTATACAACTACTGCATTAACGGTTAATGATACCGTATCAGTTTTAGGAATAAATAACAATGGTTGCGAGCAATTAGCACCGGAAAGATTCTACTATTTTGTTAATCCACTTCCTGCAATGACTTTCACAGTGGATGATCTGGATAGTTCTATTTGCAGTGGAACTACTGTTACCTTTACCGCTGGTGGTGCTGCAACGTATCAATTCTTTAATGGTGCAACTTCTGTTCAAGGGCCAGGTACGATTTCAGAATATACAACAAACAGTTTAATGAATAATGATATTATAACTGTTGTTGGTGATCTTGGAGGATGTACAGCAACTAGTTCAAATATTCAAATGGAAGTATTTGCTTCTCCAACAACGACATTGACAAATAATGACAATGGCGACAACACAATTTGTTACGGAACAAGTGTTACTTTTACAGCAAACGGAGCAGCAACGTATGAGTTTTTCGTTGACGGTACCTCTCAAGGACCTGCATCTGCAACAAATACATTCACGACTACCACATTAACAAATGGTCAGACAATTCGAGTGGATGGAATTTCTAACTCTTGTCTTGTTAGTCAACAACAAACTTTCACTGTACTAGTAAATCCAACAGTTAACTTATTTTCTAATGATACTGACAACACAATTTGTGATGGAGACCCAATTACATTCACTGGGACAAATGCTTCACAGTATGAGTTCTTTATCAATGGAGTTTCAGTTCAAGGACCATCAACAACAACTACATTAGTTAATCCTAGCATACCTGTTAGCGCAATTAATCCGGTTTACGTAATAGGAACAGCAAGCAATGGTTGTACTAACACTAGTTCAACAATTAACGTTGTAGTTAATCCAATACCAACGATTACTTTAACTAGTAATGATGCAGATAATATCATTTGTGCTGGTCAGCCAGTAACATTTACTGGAGCTGGAGGGTCAATGTATCGTTTCTTTGTAAGCGGAATTCCTCAAGGAAGTCTTTCTCCTACTTCAACATTTACAACTTCTTCATTATTAAATGGACAAACTGTTACCGTGTTCGGATCTGCTTTGGGATGTACATCTACATCTAGCCCTATTGTTATGACGGTAAATGCTCTTCCTAACATGTCTCTTTCAAGTGACGATGCGAACAATATATTCTGTGAAGATGAGATCGTTACCTTTACTGCTAACGGAGCAACTAATTATGAATTTATTGTAAATGGATCATCATTCGCGGGACCATCACCTACAAACAATATAAACTCTACAGGGTTCCCTACAGGGACCTACGCTGTTCAAGTAATTGGAGAAACAAACAATTGTTTTTCGAATGCCAACCTAAATATAACTGTAAATGGTTTGCCTACTGCTACACTTATAAGTTCAGATGCTGATAATACAATCTGTGCTGGTCAAAGTGTGACATATACCGCTTCTGGTGGTGCATTGTATGAGTTTTTCGTAAATGGAGTATCTCAAGGTGTAGGAACACCAACAGCAACTTTTAGTACAACCGCTTTAGTGAATAATGATCCAGTAGGAGTCACTGTTTTATCAGCTCAGGGATGTGCTGATTACGGTCTTATAGCGCCAATTACTGTTAACCCTACTCCGGTTGTTACTTTATCAAGTGATGATGTTGACGAAACCATTTGTGTTGGAACCAACGTTAACTTTAGTGCTGTTGGAGCAACAAACTATACTTTTTACATTAATGGAGTATCTCAAGGAGCTTCATCTCCAACGAATACATTATCAACTAGTACCTTAACTAATAATGCTAATATATTGGTTGTTGGCGAAAGCAATGGATGTGTTAGTAATTCTAACAGTTTAACTTTCACTGTTTATGGACCACCATCAGTTGTTTTACTTAATAATGGGGACCTAGAAATATGTACTGGAGAGAATACAGATTTAACTGCTCTTGGGTCAGTGAATTATCAATTCTTTGTAAATGGTCTTCCATCTGGACCTATAGGTCCTGTTAACACATTCAATTCACCATTGAATAATATGGATGTGGTAACTGTATTAGGGGAATCAAATGGTTGTAGCTCTATGTCCGCAACTTCATTCACATATGTAGTTTATGATTATCCTACAATTACCTCTTCAACAAATAACGGAACAACGATTTGCAAGGATGATAACGTCGATATCACAGCTTCAGGAGCTATGACATATGACTTCTTCTTGAATGGATTACTTATTCAAAGTGGTGTGAATAATGTATTAAGTATCTCAACTCTAGAAAATGGTGATGTGATCGATGTAATTGGTTACAATGGTGACTGTGCTTCTGCACAAGATTCATACACATTCAATGTTAACACAATGAATTTAACGCTTGACATTGCACCATCATCTATGATTTGTGAGGGAGACAATGCTGTCTTTACTGCAACCGGAGCTGATCTATACGAGTTCTACTTGAATGGCGCTTCAGTAACAGGTATGACTGCTACCAATACATACTCAAATTCATCCCTATTAGATGGGGACCAAATAAGTGTTTACACAACAAATAATACAACACTATGTAATCAATGGTATTCTGACTATATACTGATTAACATTAACGACCAACCAACTGTTAATTCAACTACTTCTCTTACCTTCTGTGAAGGCGACTCAGTTGTGTTATATAGTAATAGTTCATATGGGAATCAATGGTATTTAAACGGAGCACCAATAGTTGGCGCAACTGATACTTCTTATACAGCCTATATCTCTGGAGATTATTCTTTGGAAACAACTTCTGGAGGAACTGGTTCTGTTTGGTCATTTGGTCAAAATGCAAATGGAACATTCGGAGACGGTTCTAACTTGAACAATAGTGAACCAACAATTGCAAATACTACGCAAGCATTTAAATTCATAACAACGGGTTACGGGCACATTTTAGGTCTGAACACAGCAAATGAACTTTATGCTTGGGGGAAAAACAATGCAGCGCAATTGGGTAACGGAACTTTCACTCCTTCAAATATTCCATTGTTAGTACCTACAATAACGAATGTGAAAACAATGGCAGCAGCTGAACTAAGCAGTATGGCAGTATTAAATACTGGAGAGCTTTATGTTTGGGGTAGTAACACATCTGGTCAATTAGGGACAGGTAACACTGCTGTAATTAACTTCCCATTCTTGAATACTCTTGTTAATAATGTTGATACTATTGCCGCTGGAAAGAATCATTACATCGTTCTTAAAACAGATGGTACAGTATGGACAGTTGGAAACAATGCTTATGGACAATTAGGTTTAGGAAACCTGATTAACACAATGGTCTTTACTCAAGTGCCAACATTATCAAATATTGTTACAATTGGAACAGGTGAATATCACAGTTTTGCAATTGACAATAATGGAGATCTATATGCATGGGGAAATAATGGATCAGGTCAACTTGGTCTAAATGATATTGTAAGCAGAAATACACCAACACTGACTCCAATTAAAAGAGTAATTGCCGCTCAAGGTGGAGCAAGCCATAGTGCTTTCTTAACATCTGATGAAGAAGTGTTAACTTGTGGTGCAAATACATTCGGTCAAATGGGGACAGGAAACTATGACCCAAGTGAAATCCCTGTTAAAGTAGCATTGTCAGGTGTAAATATGATTTCTGCAGGACAGTACTCTACCCTAGTTAAAAGAAAAGATAATTCTGTTTTCGGCTTTGGTAACAATACAGAAGACCAACTTTCTTCTGGAAATGGATTAACAATTAATACTCCCGAACACATCAGTGATCTTGACGGTGTTGTTTTCATCGAAGCAGGACGATACACATCACATGTGATATATGGTGAAACAAATTCTTGTGTGTCTAGCGATGTAACTGTTGATGCAATGGCTGTACCTGTAGTTACGATCACTTCAAATATTGATACGTTTACAACAATTACTGGTGCTTCATACCAATGGTACTTTAACGGAAATATGATTCCAGGTGCGAATAGTCAAATTTATGAGGCCAATGAATCTGGAAACTACTACGTTGAAGTAACTTTTGCTAATGGTTGTACAGGAACTTCTGCTATTATTTACCACAGCATGTCAGGAATAAAAGACATTGTAGAATCACAATTAAAATTATTCCCAAATCCTACTTCTAGTGACTTAACAATTATCGTTGATAAATTGCAAGGTAACGCACTAATTCAAATAGTGGATCAAATGGGAAGAATTGTTATTGAATCAAAAGAGAACTTTGATAAAGATACGCATACAATAAACTTAGAATCCATTCAAAGTGGCGTTTATCAAATTGTTATCAAAACAGACAATCAAAATTGGATTAGTCGTTTTGTTAAAAACAACTACTAGTATTTAAAGCGTTTATGTTTTTTTAACATGAACGCTTTTTTAAAGAAATTTATTTAACACTTTGAATCAATAAATGCAATGACTAAATTTGATAGTTAAAGCATTTATATGAAGACAATACTTGTACTAGGAGCCGGACTTTCTGCATCTACTTTGATTAGATACTTACTTAATAACTCTGTTAAGCACGACTGGACAGTTCGTATTGTAGATCAAGATTTAAATACTGTCAAGAAAAAAATTAATGGTCACGTAAATGGAGTAGCACTCTCTTTTAATGCATTAAATCCAGATGAGCGCAGACCTGAAATTCAAAAAGCTGACCTTGTTATTTCAATGTTGCCGGCTAGGTTTCACACAGAAGTTGCATTAGACTGTATCGATTTTAAAACAAACTTGATAACACCTTCATACATTTCTCCTGAAATGAAAGCTTTAGATCAGAAAGCAAAAGATGCAGGAATTGTTATCATGAATGAGATTGGTGTTGACCCTGGTTTAGATCACATGAGTGCCATGAAAATTATTCATGACATTAAAAACAAGGGAGGCGAAGTTCTAACTTTTAAATCATTTTGTGGTGGATTAATTGCTCCAGAAAGTGATGATAATCCATGGAATTACAAGTTTACATGGAACCCAAGAAACGTAGTACTTGCAGGGCAAGGTTCTGCCGCATGCTATATTAGAAACAATGAGTTCAAATACATTCCATACGAGCAGCTATTTAAACGATTAGACTATATAACAATTGAGGGGTATGGTGATTTTGTTGGTTATGCTAATAGAGATTCACTTTCTTATCGTGAAACATATGGTTTGGAAAACATACCGACGATATTCCGTGGAACTTTAAGACGTCCAGGTTATTGCGCCGCTTGGGATATCTTTGTTCAATTAGGGATGACGGATGATTCTTATAAAATGTCTTTTAGTGGTGATGTTACCCCAAGAAGTTTTTTAAATGCATTTTTACCGTTTAATACAACTCTTTCTGTAGAGGACAAGTTCAAGGCTTTTTTAAACGATAATCAGGCACAACTTTACTCCAAATTCGAATGGCTCGGTTTATTTGGTAATAATGTGTTGAATTGTAAAGACGGGGCTACTCCTGCTCAAATTCTTCAAGAAATATTGGTTGCTAAACTTTCTTTAAATGAAATGGATAAAGATATGTTGGTAATGTTGCATGAATTTGAATATGAATTAAATGGAAGTAGACATAAAATAATTTCTCATATGGTTAACATTGGAGAAGACCAAACATATACTTCGATGTCGAATACCGTTGGTCTCCCAGCTGCTATTTGTGCTAAAATGATCTTAACAGGAGAATTAACAAAAACAGGAGTTACCTTACCTGTTCAGCCCGAAGTTTACGATCCAATTTTAAAAGAGCTTGAATCTTTCGATATTAAATTTGTTGAAAAAGAAACAGCCCTTTAAATCCTTTTAGTGAATTTATTGATTAAAGAAATTATTTCGCTTTTTAAATAATTACCTTTGCGAACTAATTCTATCATTTCAGAATGCAACAAGAAAAATTTACAGTTACAGCCGCCCTTCCATATGCTAACGGTCCTTTACACTTAGGACATGTTGCCGGAGTTTATTTACCATCAGACATCTTTGTTCGATTTTTGAGAATGAACAACCATGATGTGGTTTTTATTTGTGGAAGTGACGAGCATGGAGCAGCAATTACTCTGAGAGCGAAGAAAGAAGGGATTACCCCACAAGAAATTGTAGATAAATACAATAAAATCATTGGTGATGCATTTAAAGATTTCAAAATTTCTTTTGATATCTTTCATAGAACAAGCGCTCCAATTCATCACGAAACAGCTCAAGAATTCTTTAAAGTATTAGACGAAAAAGGGCACTTCACAAAAGAGACCAGCGAACAATACTACGATGAAGAATTTAAACAATTCCTTGCAGATAGATATATAACCGGTACATGCCCTTCTTGTAATAGCGAAAATGCATATGGTGATCAATGTGAAAAATGTGGATCGGCTTTAAGTCCAACCGACCTTATTAACCCTAAGTCTACATTAAGTGGAAAGTCTCCAATTATGAAAACAACATCGCATTGGTACTTACCCATGGAGCGACATGAAAGTTGGTTAAAGAATTGGATCAAAGAAGGGAAATTAGATGGAATTGTTCAACATGACCCTTCCAAATGGCGAAATCAAGTGATTGGTCAATGTATGTCTTGGATTGACAACGGTTTACGACCTAGGGCAATGACAAGAGATCTCGATTGGGGTGTAAAAGTCCCAGTTGCTGGCGGCGATGGCAAAGTACTATACGTATGGCTTGATGCTCCTATTGGATATATTTCAGCGACAAAGCAATGGGCAATTGACAACAATAAAGACTGGAAAGATTACTGGACAGGCGATCGAAAACTAGTTCATTTTATTGGGAAAGACAACATCGTTTTTCATGCCATAATTTTTCCAATACTATTAAAATCACACGAAAATTTAATTTTACCAGATAATGTACCTGCATACGAATTCCTTAATTTAGAAGGGGACAAGTTCTCTACTTCTAGAAATTGGGCTGTTTGGTTACACGAATACATAGAACACTACCCTAGCAAAATTGATGAGCTAAAGTATGTTTTAACATCCATTGCTCCCGAAGCAAAAGACAGTGAGTTTACTTGGAAAGAATATCAAACAAGAGTAAATAGTGAATTAGCAGACATTTTAGGAAACTTTGTTAATCGTGCACTTGTTTTAACACAAAAGTACTACTCTGGTAAAGTTCCAGCTATTGGTCAACTGTCTGAATATGATAAAAATGTAATCACTCAACTTGAGGAAATTGCTGCTAGAATACCTTCGCTTGTTTATGCTTATAAACTTCGAGAAGCTCAAGCTGAAGTCATGAACATTGCACGACTTGGAAACAAGTATTTAGCCGATATGGAACCATGGAAACTTGTAAAAACAGATCCTGTTCGAGTTGAAACTATTATGAATATTGCAGTTCAAATAACTGCGAATTTAAGTATTGGACTTCAACCATTTTTACCCGATACTGCTGAAAAACTATCTCAATTTTTAAACTTTAATGAGACAGAATGGGCAAGACTAGGTAGTATCAACCTTATCACAGATGGTCATCAGACAAATGCACCTGAAATTTTATTTCCTAAAATTGAAAACGAAATGGTAGATTTTGAAGTTGAAAAATTAAATGCAACAAAGGAAATCGAATCGTTATTTGAGCAACAAAAAGAAGAAACTTCGTTTGAAGATTTCACAAAGATGGATTTAAGAGTTGGAACGATAATAACTGCTGAAAAAGTAGCTAAGGCCGATAAATTACTCCAATTAACTGTTGATACCGGGATAGATAAACGCACTATTGTTTCTGGAATTGCAAAATTCTATAAGCCTGAAGAAATAATCGGTAAAAAAGTGACTGTGTTATTAAACCTTCCACCTCGTAAAATTCGTGGTATCGAATCAAATGGTATGATCTTAATGGCTGAAAACTCAAAGGGTGAATTAAGTTTTATGTCTCCTGAGAAAGACTTTGAAGCTGGTAGCGGAATAAACTAAACACATCTGAATAGTTTTTTTTAAACTTTCACATAATTACCCTAATTTTGTCATAAGATTTGTGCTGATATCCTTGAGGTAAATTTTTACCTAAACCAGCATGAATTGAATCGGCTTAATGTTAATATGTTCAAAAGCAGTTTAGTTCTTTTAGTCTCTGTATTTTTTGGTTATCAATTAATCGCTCAACAATTATTAATTAACGAAATTTCTCAAGGTTCCGGTCAAAAAGAATATGTCGAGTTTATCGTTGCTGGTAATCCAACTTGTCAGTCATCTGTTCCTTGCCTTGACCTAAGAGGTGTAGTCATTGATGATAACAATGGATATTTTGCGGCTGGAAGTAGCACAGGAATTGCAATGGGTGCTGTTCGTTTTGCAAACATTACATTTTGGAGTTGCATTCCACAAGGTACTTTAATTTTAGTATACAATGATTCAGACGTCAACCCTGAAATCCCGCCGAATGATCTTAGTATGACAGATGGAAATTGCAGATTAATTATACCCATTAATTCAACATTACTAGAAGGTCAAACTCTGAGCCCAACAATTACAAATAGTAGCTACCCAGCAAGTGTTAACTGGGTTTCTGGTGCAGGAAACTGGAGCCAAGTTGCAATGTCAAATTCGGATGATTCTTTTCAAATTAGAAGTTCCATCAGCAGCACAATTGCAAATCACTCAGTTAGTTGGGGGAATAACACATTAAGTACACAAATTACATTCTCAAATGCTTCCGGAAAAGTATTCTATATGGGGAACAATTTTGACAATAATTCTTTTTCCCAAAGTAACTGGAATGAAGGGCTTGTTGGTTCAAACGAAACTCCCGGAACAGCTAATAACATCGCGAACGACAATTGGATTAGCTCAATGAACCCATTGTGTGGTGTTTCTAATCCAATGACTTTAACAATGAATTCAACTCCAACAGCTTGTGGAACAACCTGTACCGGGTCTGCAAGTGTTAGCATATTAAATGGAACACCTCCTTATACAATTGCATGGTCAAATGGTGGCTCAACAGCCTCAATTAATTCACTATGCGCGGCAACTTATACGGTAACAGTAACTGATGCATCAGGATGTTCAAATTCAGATCAAATTGAAGTTTCAAACGCTGCAAGTAATTTAGCAGTGCAATTAAATGTTACGAATGAATCGTGCTCAAATAATTGTGATGGCTCAATTTCTTCATCTGTTACAGGTGGTACACCTCCATACTCCTATTTATGGAATAACACAAGTATAGACCCCAATGTTTCTGAATTATGTCCCGGAGGTTATACATTATCGGTTTCTGATCAAAATGGATGCAGTGTTGTCAATGCAGCAACCATTAACCCTATCGAATGTGCTACTGAAGATTTTAATGTCTACATTCCAAATGTATTTACTCCAAACAATGATAATAGTAATGACACTTTTTTAATTTCAATCTCAGGAGGGAAATTAGAATCTGGATTTATTATCAATCGATGGGGCAATATTATATATGAATTTTCTGAGAAAAAAACTAGTTGGTCTGGGGAAACAAACAATGGAGTGCCAGTTTCCGATGGAGTTTATAATTATCTTGTTACAATTCGTCCTTTTGAAGGTCAACCCAAAAAATACCATGGATTTGTAACGATAATTAGATAGACCATGACAGATTTAACCCATAAATCTTGGCTCTCAACAACTAAATCAGCTTTAGAAAAAACTTGGTATGAACCCGTCTTTATCGCTAAATTAATTGCACAATTAGAGAAAGACCTCTACCCTTTTGAAATAAGAGACGTTTATACTAACACACTTTCAAAGGAAGAGATTATATTAAAATTAACTGAGAATATTCGTTCTATTTTAATTACTATCGAAAAAAGCTCCCCTGATGCCATACCGCAGGTGCTTTACAAAATAGATTTGCCACAAAGTATCTTTGAAGAAATCTATAAAAATGCTGATGATATCAATACCTCGCTTGCCGAATCAATTCTTATTAGAGAAGCTTATAAAGTTTGGATGCGCAGTCAATACTAAATTATTGGCTTCCTAATATTCCATTTTGTTAAATATTTATCTCTTTTTCATCTTGCGAAACCAACAATATCACTAAATTTGCTATTCCATAACTGTGCACAAAAAATAATGGATAAAGTAACATACGTAGGCAATGCAGATGTATCTGCGATTGACCATCTATACAAGATGTATCTTCAGGATGCAGAAAGCGTAGATATAGGCTGGCAAAAATTCTTTGAAGGATTTGATTTTGCAAGAACTAATTTTGAAGATGGAGGAGAAATTCCTGAAAATTTTCAAAAAGAATTTAAAGTGATCAATCTTATTAACGGGTACCGAAATCGTGGACATCTATTCACTAAGACAAATCCAGTTAGAGATCGCCGTAAATATTCTCCAACTTTAGATATTTCTAATTTCGGACTTGATGAGTCAGATTTGGACACTGTTTTTCAGGCTGGAGAAGACATCGGTATTGGCCCTGCTTCTTTAAGAGCAATCATTAAGGACCTTGAGGACACCTATTGTCAATCAATTGGAATCGAGTACATGTATATGCGTGAGCCTGGTAAAATTGATTGGTTCAAAAATACGATTGAACTAAAAAATAGACCTCAGTATGATGCCGCTCGTAAAATTGAAATCTATAAGAAATTAAATAAAGCAACTAGCTTTGAATCTTTTTTAGGGAAGAAATTCGTTGGTCAAAAAAGATTTTCAATTGAAGGACTTGAAGCACTAGTGCCTGCATTAGATGCTATTGTACAAAAAGGTGCAGAAAGAGGTGTAGAACAATTTGTTGTCGGAATGGCTCATAGAGGTCGTTTAAATACCTTGACTAACATTTTTGAAAAAAGACCAAAAGATATTTTTTCTGAATTTGAAGGAAAAGAATTTGAAATTGACGAACGCTTTGATGGTGATGTTAAGTACCACCAAGGTTTTACTTCTTTCATTAAATCTAAAGAGGGGAATGATTTAGTTCTTACACTATCACCAAACCCGTCGCATTTAGAGGCTGTTAACCCTGTGGTTGAAGGAATTGCTAGGGCAAAATCGGAACACTTGTTAGGGAATGATAATTCCAAAGTTTGTCCTGTTTTAATCCATGGTGATGCTGCAATTGCGGGTCAAGGAGTTGTTTACGAAACAATTCAAATGGCTCATTTAGATGGTTACAAAACTGGTGGAACCATCCATATTGTCACTAACAATCAGGTTGGATTTACAACAAATTATTTAGATGGTAGATCTTCTACTTACTGTACAGATGTTGCAAAAACTACACTTTGCCCTGTCTTCCATGTAAATGGAGATGATATTGAGGCAGTTGTTCAAGTAATGGAAATGGCTGTGGAATACCGTCAACATTTTAAAAGTGATATTTTTATTGATCTTTTAGGATATAGAAAATATGGTCATAACGAAGGAGATGAACCAAAATTCACGCAACCACATTTATACAACCTTATTGCCAAGCATCCTAATCCGAGTGATATTTATTTCAGCCAATTAAAAGCAGAAGGTGTAATTACACAAGATGATGCAATAAAAATTACGGAAGAATACAACAACTATTTAGAAGCTGAATTTGAAGAATCACGGAAACATGACAAAGCGTTAGTTTATGATTTCCTAAGCGATATTTGGGAAGGGTACAGACATGGTAATGCTGCGGATTTTGAAACTTCACCAGAAACAGGCGTTTCAAAAAAATCACTTCTTGAACTTGGAGAAAAATTAGCAACCTTACCCGAAGGGAAAAAATATTTTAGAAAAATTTCTAAGATATTCAAAGATAGATTGACTAATATTCAGAACGATCAATTAGACTGGGGTTCAGCAGAAATGCTTGCATATGCCTCTCTTCTTGTAGAAGGACACCCTATTCGAGTTTCTGGGCAAGATGTAGAAAGAGGGACATTCTCTCATAGGCATGCAGTTGTAAAAACAGAAGATACTGAAGAAGAGGTTATTACACTGAATATGCTTTCAGAACAACAAGCGCAATTCAGTATATACAATTCATTCTTGTCAGAATATGGAGTACTTGGGTACGAATATGGTTATTCACTAGCCTGCCCTAAAGGTTTAACAATTTGGGAAGCTCAATTTGGTGACTTTTACAATGGAGCTCAAATCATGGTTGACCAATTCATTACTGCAGGTGAAGACAAATGGTCGACTCAAAGTGGATTAGTAATGTTATTACCACATGGTTATGAAGGTCAAGGTGCTGAACATTCAAGTGGTAGAATGGAGAGATTCTTGCAACAATGTGCTGATTTAAACATTCAAGTTGTAAACACATCTACGCCTGCTAATCATTTTCATTTGTTGAGAAGACAAATGAAGAGAGAATTTAGAAAACCATTGGTTGTCTTTTCTCCAAAAATGTTACTTCGCCACCCTCGTGCAGTTTCTTCATTAGACGAAATGTCACAAGGGAGATTCCAAGAGGTAATTGATGATTCAAACTCAAAAGTTGCAAATGTAGATACCGTTGTTTTTTGTACAGGTAAATTCTATTATGAAGCAACTGATAAAGCATTGGAAATGGGTGCTGATAACATGGCATTCGTAAGGGTTGAGCAATTATACCCTTTACCAAAAACACAAATTGATGCGATTATAGCTAAGTATAAAAATGCAACAAATATTATTTGGGCTCAAGAAGAGCCTGCAAATATGGGTGCATGGACATACATGGCGATGGAATTAAGAGAATTAAACCTAATCGGGGTATGTAGAAGACCGTCTGCTGCAGCTGCCGAAGGATCGCATGATTTACACAAAAGAAGATTAGCACGTTTATTTGATGAGTTATTCGCTTATGCAAAAGTAAACGCTTAATATTAAAACAATTAAAGAACGAAGCATGTCAGTATTAGAAATGAAAGTACCAAGTCCAGGTGAATCAATTTCAGAAGTTGAAATTGCACAATGGTTGGTTTCTGATGGAGATTACGTTGAAAAAGATCAAGCTATCGCAGAAGTAGATTCTGATAAAGCTACACTAGAATTGCCAGCAGAAGAAAGTGGAATCATTACGCTTAAAGCAGAAGATGGTGACACTGTTGCTGTTGGAGCAGTTGTTTGCTTAATTGACACTTCAGCTGAGAAACCTGCAGGTTTTGAATCAAAGACAGAAACTGCAGCACCAGAAGTTGTGAAAGCTGTTGTCGAAGAAAAAGTTGCTCCTACTAAAAGTGCAGCTCCTAGTCCAGACCCAGTGAATGAGAAAAAATCATACGCTTCTGGATCTCCTTCAATTTCTGCTGCAAAAATAATGGCAGAAAATAACATTTCTTCAAATCAAGTAAATGGTTCTGGAAAAGATGGTAGAATAACAAAGCATGATGTAGTTGCTGCTATGGCTGCTGGATTCGCTTCAGCGAACGCTCAAGGTTGGGGTGGTACGCGAAATACCAACAATGAAAAGATGTCGATGATGCGCCGTAAAATTGCGGAACGTCTTGTCTCTGTTAAGAATGAAACTGCCATGTTAACTACATTTAATGAAGTTGACATGAAACCAATAATGGATTTAAGAGCAAAATACAAGCAAGCCTTTGCAACGCATCATGAAGTGAATTTAGGATTCATGTCATTTTTCACAAAGGCTGTTACTGAAGCTTTAAACCTATTCCCAAGTGTGAATGGTCAAATTGATGGTAAAGAAATCATCTTACACGACTATGCAGATATAGGTGTTGCGGTTTCATCTCCAAAAGGATTGATGGTTCCTGTTGTTAGAAACGCTGAACAAATGTCATTAGCCGAAATTGAGCGTGAAATTAAACGTTTGGCAATTAAGGCGAGAGATGGTAAGATTACACCAGATGAAATGACTGGTGGAACTTTCACTATTACAAATGGTGGAGTCTTTGGTTCTATGCTTTCAACACCAATAATTAACCCTCCTCAATCTGCAATTTTGGGAATGCACAATATTGTTGAAAGACCTGTAGCTATTGATGGAAAGGTTGAAATTAGACCAATAATGTATGTTGCATTATCTTACGATCATAGAATTATTGACGGGAAAGAATCAGTAAGTTTCTTAGTGAAAGTAAAAGAAATGTTAGAAAACCCTGAAAGAATGATTTTTGGTTCAAAAGATCCAATTGAAGTGCTTTTAGGACTGTAAATTTTAAAGTTCTTTTAAGAACAATAAGTAATATTAAGAAGCGTCGACATTTGTTCGACGTTTCTTGTTTAAAATAGGCAAGTGAGCGAACTAAAACAAATATACAATACTCGCATAGAACTCAAAAAGACTGAGTTAAGTGATGTTAAAAAACGATTAAAAGCAATTTCACTTCTTCGATTGAGTCTATTTCTTGCAGCATTTTGTGCTATTTATTTATCCAAAAACAATATCCAACAGGTGTTAATTATACTTGGATTTAGCACTTTGTTATTTGTCTTTTTAATTAGTGTATATAATCAACTGAAGTCCAAAAAAAAATACTTAGAAGCCTATATAACAGAAAATACAAATGAAATAAATGCTCTAAAAGGAGTTTTTACTCCCTTTCAAAATGGACAACACTATTTTGAAGATGAACATGCTTTTAGTTTAGATATAGACTTATTTGGCTCGCAATCCTTTTTTCATCAATTAAATAGAACAAAAACTTCTATTGGAGAAGAAAAGCTAGCCTCCTATTTAAATTCGAATGATATAAACGGTGTGGAAATTAAACAAAAAATCATTCAAGAATTTTCTGATAATCTTGATTGGAGACAACATTTCCAAGTTACAGCATCACTTACCGATAAATCCTTTCATCCTAAAACATTAGTGAGTTGGATGACCTCATATCAACCTGTATTATCAAAAAAATTAAAACTTTTACCATACATTATTTCAGCATTATCCTTAATTGTAATCACACTTAATGCTTTTGATGTAATTTCTACAAAAACTTTAATGCTCTACTTTTTTATTGGACTTACAATCAGTGGTGCTTATTTCAAACGAATTACAACCATATACACATCCGCAAGCAAAGCAAAAGATATGCTTTCGAGCTACTCAAAACTTTTAGATCTCATTGAAAAATCCAATTTCAATACACCTGGAATTAAAGATGAATTTTCATCCATTCAAAATGAGCATGCTTCCCCTTCTGTTTCATTAAAAAAACTAACAGTCATAATTGAGAGGATGGGACAACGAAACAACCTATTACTTGCTCCAATTTCAAATGGATTTATGTTGACAGACATAAAGTATGCGCTGAAGATGGAAGATTGGATCGAAAAAAATAAATTGCTGATTTCGAAATGGTTTGAAACAATTGCTTTTACAGATGCCTATTTATCCTTTGCAAATTACAACTTCAATCACCCATTACACACTTGTCCAATTATTGAAAATGATAAAAAAAGCACATTAAATGCTGCTAATTTAAGGCACCCCCTTATAAATATCGAAGTAAGTATTCCAAACTCCATCCAAATAAACACAACTGATTTTATCATAATAACTGGGGCTAACATGGCAGGTAAATCTACTTTTTTACGCACTGTAGCTTTAAATTTAGTTATGGCAAATTGTGGTTTAAAGGTCGCGGCTAAAAGCTTCTTATATCGCCCATTAAAACTTATATCTAGTATGAGAACTTCTGACTCATTACTTAATGACGAGTCGTACTTCTTTTCTGAACTTAAACGCCTAAAGCATATCGTTACTCAACTTGAACAAGATGAATATTTTATTATTCTTGATGAAATATTAAAAGGCACCAATAGTAAAGATAAAGCTGAGGGGTCAGCTCTATTTGTTGAGCGACTAATTAATAGCAATGCAACAGGACTAATCGCCACACACGATCTAAGTTTGTGTACACTTAGTACTAAATTCACTCAAATAAAAAACCATTATTTTGATGCTGAAATAATCAACAACGAGCTGTTTTTCGACTATACTTTTAAAAATGGCATATGTCAAAATATGAATGCATCCTTTCTTCTTAAAAAGATGGAAATAATCTAGCGCAAGTTTTTTATCTTAAAGGCTACTAATAGAATAGAATCATAATTTATTCAAACAAATTAGCCTATGAAGAAGTTCTTGTTATGTATTTATATCGCCTTTATTGGCTCCCCTTTAATTGCCCAAGATTCAACCGTTGTTAGAGATTTTGAGTTATGGACAGGTGTATCTGCAAAAAAATCGTTTTTAGACAACAAATTGAAACTTGGTTTAAATCAAGAGTTTCGATTCAACGATAATAGCACACGAATCAATAATTATTTTACCGAACTAGAAGCGTCCTATAAATTTTATGGGAACTTTGAAGCTGGCGGTGGCTTTAGGTATATCAGAAACAATACAAATTCAGGATATAAAAATGAAAATCGATTTTTTGTAGACCTTGGATATGGTCATAAGTTTAATCAATTGAAAATTGATTACCGACTTCGCTATCAAAACCAACGGGAATTTTCATCTTCCAAGGATGATCTATTAAATCCAACTTCAAAATTTCGCTTAAAAATAAAACTTGATTACAACATTAAAAACTGGAAATTAGATCCATATTTAGCAATTGAAAGTTTTTATACAACAACTCTAAATGCAGTATCCTACGTAGAACCGATTATTGAATCTTCGAGAGTAAATGGATTCGAAAAAATAAGATTCACACTCGGCACAAATTATAAAATCAATAATCTTATGTCTTTAGGAGGATTCTATCGCATTGAAAAAGAATTCAAATCATTCCCTTTAGTTTACAATACTCCGGCGACCTATTTTATTGCTGGACTTAATTTAACCTTCAACTTTTAAGCCATGAAAAACACAATAAAAACGATATGTTTTGTCGCATTCAGTAGCGCTTTAGCATTAACAGGATGTAGAAAAGAAGAGCTAATAAAAGGAGGTTCAGATCTAGCAGATTGGACAGCAGAAACTCACGGATACGGAGCCACCCCAAATTATAACATTGTCTTTAACCAAGATGAAGTGATGCGTTTGGATTTCGTAGTTGAACGACAATATTGGGATGCGATGCAAACAGATTTAGCTTCGTTAATGAGCTCAACAGGTGGGCCCGGGGGACCTGGAGGGCCTGGAGGTGGTGGTGGAATGACTTTTAGTGAGGAGAGTCCTATTTATGTTCCAGCACAAATGTATTTTAATGGAAAACAATGGTATGATGTAGGGTTACGTTATAAAGGTAATTCATCTCTCAGTTCAAGTTATTCTCAAGGAAATAAAAAATTGCCCTTTAGAATTGAAATGAATCATTTTGAAAATGAAAATCCAAACATCAACGGACAAACATTTTACGGATTCACTCAACTATCACTTTCAAGTAACTTTAAAGACGATTCTCAACTGCACGAAAAAATTGCTGCAGATGTCTTTCGTGAATTTGGTGTTCCTGCACCAAGAACTGCTTTTTACCGGATTTATATTGATTATGGAGATGGACCAATTTATTTCGGACTTTATACAATGCTTGAAGTTGCTTTTGATACACCAATGTTAAACGCTCAATTTGGGAGTAGTTACGGAAACTGTTACAAGCCAGATGGAACAGGCTGTCAATTCAATGATATAAATGCAATTACTTCAACTTATTTTCCAAATAAAACGAATGAAGGAGCAGACCTTAGCGATATAAGTTCATTTGTCTCAGCTCTTCTGTCTACAAATAGAACAGTAAACCCTTCTCTTTGGAGAACCAATCTAGAAAGCACCATTGATATGAATCAGTATTTAAAGTGGCTTGCGGCGAATACGACAATGAAAAATTGGGACACATATGGCAAAATGACACATAATTTTTACCTCTACAACAATCCTTCATCGAATAAACTAATTTGGATTCCATGGGATAATAATGAAGCTTTTTCTAATGGCCCTGGTGCTGTAAGTACCATTTTAGATTTTGATTTTGCGAATTTAGCGACTACACCTTTAGGCCCAAATGGAGATGTAGCTTGGCCAATGATTTCATACATTTATGACGATGCAACATACAAAACAAGATATGATAATTACATTGATGATTTCATCACAAGTGCATATACTTCTGCAAACCTCAATGCTAAGTTCACAAAATACCACAATTTAATACAACCATATGTTACAGGTACATATGGCGAACAAACAGGCTATACAACTATAAGTAGTGCAACAGCTTTTGATAACTCTTTGTCATCATTAATTAATGAAGTAGCAACAAGAATAATTGAAGCTGACACCTACACACCTTAATTTTCATAGTCAATTTTTAAAAAGCACTTTCGAGTGCTTTTTTTTTAGTTTGCAGACAATTATTTTACACTTTGAAAATCAAACGATTAAAAAATAACCTCTTTTCAATTTATTTTCAATTGATAAAATATGTTAAAAACAATGCGTGCATACAATAAATCAAATGTAATTACGTCTTATACATACAACGGAATTGGTTTACTAATAATTGTTATGGCACACAATTTGTTATTACAAAGTAAACTAAGAAGTTAGTTTTCATAAGTAGTAGTAGTTTAGGTTTTGAACGGGAAGGATGCCAGTCTTTCCCGTTCATGTTTTATAGAAGTTTTTAAATTATCCCCTTCTACGCAATGCAATTGCGTTTTGATAGAAATTGGCATTTAAATTTCATTATTTTGACGTACTTTTGACACGCTAAGTCAATTATTAGCCTTTTAAGATGAAAAACATACGAAACTTCTGTATTATCGCGCATATTGATCACGGGAAAAGCACTCTTGCTGATCGATTATTACAAACTACTGGTACCATCTCTGATAGAGACATGCAAAACCAAGCGCTAGACGATATGGATATAGAGCGTGAACGTGGAATTACGATAAAGAGTCACGCAATTCAAATGAATTATAATCACAATGGAGAAGAATTCATTCTTAACCTCATTGACACACCTGGACACGTAGATTTTTCTTACGAAGTTTCAAGATCAATTGCTGCATGTGAAGGTGCTTTATTAATCGTTGATGCGGCTCAAGGAATTGAAGCACAAACGATATCTAACCTTTATTTAGCGTTAGAGCATGATTTAGAAATTATTCCAATTTTAAATAAAATGGATTTGCCAGGTGCTATGCCTGATGAAGTTACAGATCAAATTGTTGAATTAATTGGTTGTGATCCAAGTGATGTAATTCCTGCTTCTGGAAAAACAGGTTTGGGAGTACAAGACATATTAGACGCTGTTATAAATCGAATTCCAGCGCCAAAAGGAGATGAAGATGCTCCATTACAAGCAATGATTTTTGATTCTGTTTTCAACCCATTTAGAGGTATCATCGCATATTTCAGAGTGAAAAATGGAGTTATTAAAAAAGGAGAAAAGATTAAATTCTTAAATACAGGTCGTTCTTATAATGCTGAGGAGATTGGTATTTTAAAAATGGACCTCTCACCTAGAAAAGAAGTTAGAGCTGGTGATGTTGGATACATTATTTCTGGAATTAAAAAAGCCGCTGAAGTAAAAGTTGGAGACACTATAACGACTACCGAAAATCCATGTGAGAATGCAATTAAGGGATTTGAAGATGTAAAACCGATGGTCTTTGCAGGAATTTATCCTGTTGACACGGAGGATTATGAAGAACTTCGTTATTCTATGGAGAAATTGCAATTAAACGATTCTTCATTGGTTTTTGAGGCTGAATCATCTGCAGCTCTTGGATTTGGATTTAGATGTGGGTTTCTTGGAATGCTTCACATGGAGATCATCCAAGAAAGATTGGAACGTGAATTTAACATGACAGTTATCACAACCGTTCCTAACGTTTCTTATTGGGCATTCATGAACAAGGATCCAGAAACGGCAATAATCGTTAACAATCCGTCTGAATTGCCAGATCCGTCTGCAATGCATCACATTGAAGAACCATACATTAAAGCGCAAGTCATTACAAAATCGGAGTACGTTGGTCAAATTATGACATTGTGCATTGAAAAAAGAGGTGAATTAACCAATCAAGTTTATTTAACACAAGACCGTGTTGAGCTAAGCTTTGAAATGCCAATGGGTGAAATTGTATTCGACTTTTACGATAGACTGAAAACTGTTTCGAGAGGGTATGCTTCTTTTGATTACCACCCTACTGGTTATAAGACTTCTGATCTTATTAAAATGGACTTATTACTTAACGCTGAGCAAGTTGATGCACTTTCGGCTTTAGTTCATAGAAGTAACGCGTATGATTTAGGAAAACGAATTTGTGTTAAACTAAAGGAGTTAATACCACGTCAGCAATTCGAAATTCCAATTCAAGCTGCAATTGGTGCAAAAATTATTGCGCGTGAAACAATTAAGGCATTGCGTAAAGATGTTACAGCGAAGTGTTATGGAGGAGATATTTCAAGAAAAAGAAAACTACTTGAGAAGCAAAAAGCAGGTAAAAAACGTATGCGTCAAGTAGGTAGAGTTGAAATTCCACAAGAAGCATTCTTAGCGGTATTAAAATTAAATGATTAGTAATCGACTATAATTTAAATCATGAAATATTTAATCATTTTTGTTGTATCAGTCTTATTTTCAGGGATCTGTACTGCTCAAAAAGTTAAAATTAAAGACAATATCGCAACTATAGATGATGAGACTTTTCTGAATGTAGATAGACGCAATATGGGGAATGAAATTTCCATTAAGCACGTTAACTCCGAAAACGAGGAAATCTTTATCGCTTACATTAGCTATAAAGATCCGAAGCAAATCACAAAGGCAAATCCTGAAGGATATGTAAGATGGCTTGATTTTTATTTTCCGGAATTATCCATCCGTTGCGAAATTGAAAATCGGACACAAAAAGGACTTGTAAAGTTTATTTATGAGAACAACTTATATATTGATGGAACTTTGTCTCCAGAAAATTGTCAAAAACTAGTAAATAAGTATGGCATGCGATTTACTGAAAATCGGCCAAACGGGAATATTAATATTATTATTAATAACTAGTTTTTCCCCTTTATTCTAAAGTCAATTTTGTAATAAAAGATTGGCAAAAATCCCAACTGATATTTTTCTGCCGTTGGTTCTGCTGCTGGATTAAACAAATCAGGTGCATAAGTTAAGCTTAACAAGTTTCTCGTTCCGAATAACCCTGTAATATTAACCAAATCTAACCCGATTTCGTGTGTAACACGCGCTGCATTATACTTCCAGTTTATCTTAGTATCTAACCTGAAATAATCTTTAAACTGACGCTCATTAAATCCATTATCAAGAAAAATTAATTCTTGTTGTAGGTTAGTTGCGGCTGTATCAATATATCCATAACGCTTGCCGCCAGCAACAGTTACTTTCATTCCAAGCGAGATTGATTGCTTATCATTTATTTTAAACTCCTTCCCTGCCAAAACATTTGCGATATATGTTCCATTATAAGATGTGTTTCTTTCAATACCATCACTGCCAACATATTTTGAATCATAAACTGTTGCTGAAAACAAAAAGAAAACCGCTTTGTCAAAATACTTTTGAACAGTAAGTTCAGCACCATAATTCATCCCTGTTCCAGTGTTTTTTAGAGGTTCTGGGAAAAATCGGGCAAAACCACTTCCCATATTAATCAAAGAAAAAGATGATGGAGCCACAGTAACAGGAACGTCGTACAAATATTGAAAGTAAGTCTCAAATTTTAAATTCAAACTTCTCTTAAATGCTTTTTCATAACCAACTCCAGTGTGCAGACTTCGTGTAAAATCCATCCCTTTATTATGATATTCTTTGTTACCTAAAGAATCTAACTGGTGATACAAATAGGTGTACATCGGTTGAGTTTGGCTATGCATTCCTCCACCAGCAAAGACTGCCTGTCCGTTCTTTAAGTTTAATCTCCATCCAACGCGAGGTTCAATTGGACTTACACTATTGCTCATAGAGAAATATTGACTATGAATCCCTGCTGTAAATGCCATTTTCTCAGTAATCCTCCATTTCCATTGAACAAACGGTTGAATAAGAGCTGAAGTCCCCTTATAATTCCATCGATTAATAAAGCTTGTGTGCGTAAAATCTAAGACAGAATCTTGCATGTCAAACATATACATGTCAAAATTAATTCCCGCCTTAATCAAATGTTTTTTATTCAATTTATGATTTATACTTGTGAATGCCGATGCTTTTGCTGTTTTAAAAGAATAACCCATCATCGCATAAATAGAATCAATGCTAATTGTCGAATCTAAAAAGTTTGGCGTTCTCGCTAAATAATCATGGTGTGAATGCTGTTCTTCGTATGAATAAGCCACTGTCGCTGCCAAATAAGTGTTTTCATTCAATGGTTTTTTATAAGATAATCCTGCAATTCCCATAGAAGTTCCAAAATATTGATCACGATCACCTTCACCATAGAGTTCCTCAGAATCTGGAGCTTGTTCAGAAATTACGATTGCAATATCACTTGCTCCACCCATTGCAAAAAGAGACAAAGCCCCTCCATTTTTTAGCTGCCAATTAAACTTAAACGCACCATCACCATATACGGGCACAGCATCAGTACCTAATTGGACACCGATTTTTTGAAACAAACTCAATGTAGAATAACGTCCCATAGCAAGATAACTTGCTTTTCCATCTTTCCTTAATGGACCTTCAGCCATTAACTCAGTTCCTAAAAAGCCAAATTGTCCTGTAAATTCATGTTGATTGTTATTCCCGTTTCTCAATTTTAAATCAAAAATTCCAGAAGTAGAATTTCCGTATTCTGCAGGGAAGGCACTCATGAAGAAATCAGAATTTGCCAATATTTTATTGTTTAAAATAGAAACAGGCCCTCCTGTGCTACCTGATATAGCAAAGTGTGAAGGATTAGGAATATCAATTCCTTCAACTTTCCAAACAACGCCTAATGGAGAATTACCTCGAATTACTATGTCATTCCTAGAATCATCCGCACCACCTACACCAGCAAAATTTGAGGCCATCCTGGCAGGGTCAGATCTTGATCCAGGATATCTTTCTGTTTCAGAAACACTAAACTGTTGAGCAGAAATTAAAGCTAATTCATTAATTACTTCTCCTCGCCTTCTTGCAGAGACAATCATTTCCTCCTGCTCAATATAGCTTTCTTGAAGTGGTATTTGAACGATGCTTTCTTTCCCTGAATTCACTTCAACTATCGTTGTCTTAGTGTCATACGTCATATAAGACGCTACAAGCGAATGTTTTCCTACAGGAACATTTTCTATAATAAAATAACCATCTAAATCACTTAAAGCTCGTAATATTAAGGTAGAGTCATTTGTGATGATTTGTATCTTCGCACCAGAAAGTTGAAACCTTGATTCTGAGTCAAAAACTTTTCCTCGAACATTTTGTGTTGGTGATTGTGCAAACAAAGTATTGAAAATAACACTGCTGAAAATCAATGTTAATCTAAAGATAACCTTCATAAGAAAAGAAATTTGAATCTAATTGTTTTTGTTCTCTTGCAATTTTGCTTGATATTCATCTTCAGTCCATTCTTTCAAATAAACACGTGTGAAATCAATGTAATTCAATGCATTAAAATGTAAATTACGAACATAGGAGTTTGAAATCTCAATGTCCCCGGTATACCACAAAGGAACTATAGCAGGGTTTTTCAACAACTCAGCCTCTGCTTTTGCAAAATACAACATTTGATCCGAGATCTTTTGAGCGTCAATTGCTTTTTCAAAAAATTGATCAAACAGTAAATTTTTATACCTTCCCTTGTTTACCATTGAAGGCGCGTTTATGTCATCTGGAATAGATTTACCATAAAAGTTTGCTAAAAATGATTCTGGACTTGGATAATCAGCACTCCAGCCTAATCTAAAAATATCTCCATTTCCATTTTGTTGGTCTTGAATTAATTGTTCAAATGTCGATCCATCAATATTCACGTTAATCCCCAACACTTGGAATATTTGTTTTGAAAATTCATCTGCCACTGCAGAATGCGTATCATTTATATTAAATCTTAATTGAACCGATCCAAAACCTTTCCCTCCTGGATATCCCGCTTCCGCTAATAACTTTTTTGCCTTCTCAGGATTGAAAGAATATCCTTGTTTCTTAATAGACTTAAAATCATATCCCTTTAGCGCTCTTCCAACTGGCGGAGTAATTCCGTAATCTCCAAGATCGTAATATTGATTTCTTAAAATCTCTCTTCCGATTACTTCTTTATCAATTGCATAATTAAATGCCATTCTAACTCGAGGATCTTTAAACCTCTCATCTAGCATGTTGAAAAAGTAAAAATTTGACTCGAGCAAAGCGTTGTTGGCCAAAACTAATTTAGGTGGTTTAGAATTAAAATCTTCTATTCTTCCTTCAAGCATTCTTGTTATTCTAGAAGTAGGTAATCCTATTATAAAATCAGTTTGACCTTCTTCAAACAAATCGAGTTGAGCTAATTTTCTGCTTTGAAATAAAAAAACAACACTATCCATATAAGGTAGCGCATTCCCTTCTTCATCCTGAATATAATAATCTTGATTTTTTGTAAGAATTAATTTAGGTATTTCACCATCCTTAAATTTATTATAAACAAATGGTCCTGTACCAATTACATCTGTTTCATAACCACTTTCAACAATTTTTTTCGAAACAATATCAGCGTTTACATTTGCCAATTTATATAAGAAATTATGGTCTTCATAAACTAGTTCAAACGTAACTTTATTATCCTTAACAACTATTCCACTAATAGAATTAGCGGATTTTGACATGAATTCGTTCGCCCCTTTAATCAAGTCCTTACAAACCATTGAAAAAAGACTTGGAGCAATTCCATCTGAATTTAGAGTACAACCCAATTCAAAAGTTTTAACGACGTCTTCTGGGGTTAATTTTCGTTCTTCTTTTGATTCAAAAACAGCATGTTCATGAAAGAAAACATCATCACGAATTGTAAACGTATAACTTTTCCCATCATTTCCTCGTTTCCACTCACTCGCAATCTTTGGTAAAATTTTCGTTGTTTTAGGATCAATACCAACAAGACCTTCACAAATTTGATTTAAAACTGTTGCTGAATAATAATCACTTACATCTCTAGCTATATAAGTAGACGGTTGATTATCAAGAGCCATCGTAATTGTTCCTCCACTAAATTCAAACTGTTTATTAGAAGTTTTCGAACAGGCTGAAACGATAAGATTTAGGATAATTAATGCCGAAAATAATTTAGCCATAGTGAATAATTTTTCAAGTCTTAAGTTACAAGGATACTAAATTTCTAGCTAAAAATCTAAAAAGAAATTTTATTATAACACTATAATAATAACGGATTTACATCAAATAACTCCCTGATTATTTTAAAAAATTACACTAATTAATCACCAATCTTAAATTAAATCTGAACAAATCAAGTATTTAACACAAAAAGGTTTTATATTTGTCTATTATTAATTACACTTAATATGTATAATTTTTGTGTTTCAATTAAAAAATGAAATACTCTATTACACTGATATTTGATGAAAAATTTAATTACACTATTATTTCTATTACTGATTAACTTCGCTGGTATAGCAGCATTATCAGTAGAGGGGACATACCAAGGTAAAAATCTTTATGTTCAAAATCCAATGGATGATGAAGGTTTTGGATATTGTGCCACAAAAGTTACTGTGAACGGTGATATCATGCCTGGTGGAACAAGCATGGGTGCCTTTGAAATTGATTTTTCAATGTTTAATATCGCAATAGGCGAGCCTGTGTTTATAGTAATAGAGCACCATGATGGTTGTAAACCAAAAATTTTAAATCCTGAAGTTTTATTACCTAGATCTACTTTTAATGTTGTTTCGATGAACGTTTCTGGTGACGGGACAGTAAATTGGAAAACGACTGGAGAGCAAGGTAAATTACCTTTCGTAATTGAACAATACAGATGGAACAAATGGGTTTCAGTTGGTGAAGTTGCAGGTAAAGGTAGTGTCGGTGAAAATTCATATGATTTCAAAATTTCTCCCCATTCTGGTGAAAACACAATAAGAATTGTTCAAGTGGATCATTCTGGAACTAAACGTCCATCTAAGGAGGTTAAATTTGTTTCAAAAACACCTGCTGTGACAAAAACACCTGTAAAAGTTAAGGATGAGATTAAATTTGTTTCCAATGGTGCCCCTGCAGAAACTAGATACGAAATATATGACGCCTATGGAAACATTGTTAAGAAAGGTGTTGGTTCTTCTGTAAATTGTGGTAACCTTTTAAGAGGTGTTTATTATATTAATTTTGATAACGTAAACGAAAAGTTTATTAAAAATTAAATAAAAAAATATTTAAATCACCCTGTTCTAATGAGCAGGGTTTTTTTTTGAATTATGATTAAGAAAATAGAACATTTAGGCATCGCTGTTGAAAATTTAGAAGCATCAATTAAAATGTATGAATCTTTATTTGAGCGTGACTTCTACAAAGAAGAAATTGTTGAATCTGAGGGTGTAAAGACAGCATTTTTACAGATTGGTGATTCAAAAATTGAATTATTAGAGGCAACAAATTTAGAATCTCCTATTGCAAAATTCATAGCAAAACAAAAACAAGGTTTTCATCATGTGGCTTTTGAAGTTGACAATATTGATGACGAAATAAATAGATTGATCTCAAATGGATTTCAGTTGATACACCAAGTAGCAAAAGATGGAGCTGACAATAAAAAGATTGCCTTTTTACATCCTAAGTCTACCCATGGAATGTTAATTGAATTGTGTCAAGAAAAAAGTGTTTTAAGTTGATCAATTTTTTTCAAATGGTGTGTAATCAACCCAGCTAGTTTAGCTCCTTCTATATGTTGCACAGAATCATCAATAAACAATGTTTTTGATGGAATGAGCTGTTGGTCATCAATCACAAAGTCAAATATTTCTTTCGTTGGTTTTCGTAATCCTATTTCATGCGATAAATAAACCTTATCAAACATATCATAAAATGAATTCGAAGTAGCTTTTTCCCACTTTCGAAGTGCTGCATCGATGTGAATTGCATTTGTATTACTTAACAAATAAACTTTAATTTTTGATTGTTTCAATCGAATTAGTATATCAATGGTTTCCATTGGGACATCCTTTAACATACTATTCCAAGCAAATACGATCTTATTCGCAGAAACTCCACTTGGAAAGAATTCAAGCATTTTATTGATAAACGCTTGAGGCGAGATTTTTCCTGTCTCTAAATCATCAAACAAACCTATTTGATTCGCTTGAGAATATCTTTGCTGAAAATCAGATGCTCCCAGTTTTTCAAAAGCTTGAATTGTAAGTTCATAATCAATGTCAATTAATACCCCTCCAAAATCAAATATAACAGCGTCAAAGTCATTTAAAATCATACATCAAAGAAACAAAAAAAGGGAGCAACTTGCTCCCTTAAAATGAAAATTTGTTTTTACTTCTTTAATGTCAAATTTAAATCAAATTCAACAAGAGATTGAATTTTTTCTCCTGTCTCAGGATCCGGCATCATACCTGGCATATCAAGTTTAGCTAAATCTAAAGAAAATTTTCCTGTTAAAGTAATGGATTTATCGTCCTTATTTACTGCAACATCAATCTTGTCATTTACTTCCTTTCCTAAGGCAATTAAAGTGATGTCTAATTTACCTTTCTCATATCCATTAATTTTAACTTCAGCAGTGGCGAACTTTTGAATATTAAAGAAATGTTCTTCTTTACCTTCTGGAAGTCCCTTTAAGTGTGCTTCTAAATACCCCTTCTTACCTTCATCCTCAATGTCTGTATTTACAATGGTAGACATGTCAACAGTAATATTACCATTTGAAATATCATCGCCTGTCATTGTTAATTCCCCTTCTGAAAACATTACTGTACCTTCGTGGAAATATTCTGGATTCTTTTGACCCTTCCATCCTAATGAAGATGCGTCTTTATCCAATTTATAAACTACTTCTACAACTTCTTCTTCTGTAGAAACACATGACGTTAATGCCATGGCTACTGCTCCTACCATTAAAATTCCTTTTATTTTCATAATTCTATTTTTTTTGACAAATATAATACTTATTTATTTACCGTGGTATATAATTTTATAATTTTCAACATATTTACTAACTTAGGTCATTATGAGATTATATATTGATTCCGATAAGTTTATTGACACAAGTATGCCATTAGATATATCAATCCCGCTTTCTAATACCATTAACAATCCAAAAGCATGGTACGTTGATCAGCCTAAATTTGAACCTGTAAGAACAGACCAATATACCGGTTCTGTATCAGAAGGTGGAAGTGTTAATTTTAGAGATATATATTTCAACCCGCACGGTCATGGAACGCATACCGAATGTCTTGGTCACATTACAAAAGATGTACATTCAATAAACCGCGTTTTAACATCATATTTTTTTAAAGCCCAAGTAATTACGATCAAGCCAATAGAAATTAAAAATAATGATGGACAAATTGATTTTGTAATCACTCCTGAGCAACTGAATAATCTGGATTTAAATTGTGAGGCTCTCATTATCAGAACTTCCCCAAACGAAGTGTATAAAAAATCGAAAAATTATTCCTCTACAAACCCAACATACTTAGACGTTAAATGCGTTGCAACACTTTTTAAGCATGGTATCGATCACCTCTTAATTGATTTACCATCAGTAGACCGCGAGAATGACAATGGAGAATTAGCGTTTCACCATGCATTTTGGGAAGTTCCTGAAAATCCTAACTTTAAAAGAACGATAACAGAGCTTATTTATGTTGAAGATGCTATTCTTGACGGTAATTATTTATTAAATCTTCAAACTGCTCCATTTGAAAATGACGCCACGCCAAGTAGACCCGTATTATTTGCTATAAATACAAAAGAGGAATGATATACATCATTCCTCTTTCGTAGTAGTAAGTTAATTTTCTTAGTGTAGTAAACAACAAACTCTTTGGTAGTAACAAAGAATTAACCTTAAAAAACAGTTTCTAAAAAAACCAGGCATTTACTTTGAGCTTGTGCAAGCACTACGCTTTAAAATTTAAAGGATTAAGAACTGTTATACTCTTTAATCAAACTAGAAAATGAAACTGCCTCTCCAAGCAGCGTATTCCTTTAAAATTTTCAAAGCGAAACTTAAAGAAAATGACCTGATAGTTTTTCTCCTTATTTCTTACTTCAATAATACAGAATCTATTTTGATTGTAAGGGGAACAATGAGCGTACCTGACCTAAATTTGAATATTTAGATGGATTCGTCGAATTTTGAATTATATGTTTTCCAATTTATTGAAGAATGCTTCTCTCTTCGCTGGAGACAAAGGCACCTCTGACCCGTCCTTCATAACAACAGCTCCACCATTTTTTTTATCATAGCGATCTACATAATCGATATTAACAAGGTGAGATTGTTGTACCCTCAAAAAATTATGACCAGACAACAACGTTTCATATTCTTTCAATGTTTTAGAAACTAAAATTTTTCTGTTTCCGATTAAGAAAAATGAGGTATAGTTTCTATCTGCTTCACAACGAATGATATCATCCAACTCAACAACGTGAACGCTTTCTTGTGTCTTCAAAACCAATCGTTTCTTTTCATTTGGATTTATGTTCGATTGCAATGCATCAAATTGAACCCCTTCCTTTCGCTGATCAACAGCAATTATTGCTTTTTCAAGAGCAGCTTTTAATTCAAGTGTATCAACTGGCTTCAATAGGTAGTCTAACGCCGAGAATTTTATTGCTTTTATCGCAAACTCTTCATGAGCTGTAATAAAAATCACTTCAAATGTTTTGTTTTCTATCGACCTAATAACATCAAACCCCGTTCCGTCTGGCATTTGAATATCCAAAAATACAATGTCCGGTTTATTTTTAATTATTGCGTTTATACCACTCTCAACACTCTCTCCTTCCGGAATTGTTTCAACATCAAACCCAAAAGATTCAATCATTTTCGCAATTAAATCTCGGGTTCTGTTTTCATCGTCAATAATTAATACTTTCTTCATTGTGCTAATTGATTAGGTTAGGTTCAATAGTGTAAGGTAACGAAATTAATATTTTTGT
>Ga0102899_1000045_pt1 | contig 60286 bp, 60 predicted proteins | sample Colrivmeta1555B3_FD_78455 | JGI IMG/M metagenome (GOLD analysis project Ga0102899, IMG submission 78455) | Estuarine microbial communities from the Columbia River estuary - metaG 1555B-3 | ecosystem: Environmental > Aquatic > Marine > Intertidal zone > Estuary | place: USA: Columbia River... | reverse complement strand
TGTCACATCCTTGCTGAATAAGTTTCTTTGTCGAAACAAAATATAAAAATGAAAAATCTCCTTATAGTTCTAGTTATTAGTATAGCAACCGCTAACATTTCCTTTGGACAAATTCTACTTGATAGTACGATCAACAGTTCTACTAAAAAAATTCTTTTAACAGACCCAAATTTATTTGCTATTGGAAGTTATGGTGAAGCACATTACAATCAAGAAATTATTGAGAATACTTTTCAAAATGGAAACATGGATTTACATCGTGTAATTTTATTCATGGGATATAAATTCAATAATAACATCCAATTCTTCTCTGAAATTGAATTTGAACACGTTCAAGAAGTTTATGTAGAACAAGCATTCATGAATTATCGCTTTAACAATGCATTCAATTTAAAGGCTGGAATTATATTAATACCAATGGGAGTTGTAAATGAATTTCATGAACCAACATTATTTAATGGCGTTGAACGTTCAGATATAGACAAATATATTCTTCCTACAACTTGGAGAGAGATGGGAATTGGATCACATGGGATTCTTAAAAAAGCAAATTTACAATACCAACTATACATGGTAAATGGCTTTAAAGGTTACAATGGTTCTGCTTTAGTTTCAGGGAAGAATGGTCTTCGTTCTGCACGTCAAAAAGGAGCTGAAGCAACTTTCAGAACACCTTCTTTTACTGGGAAATTAACTTATTATGGTATCAATGGACTAAACCTTGGTGTTTCTGGCTACTATGGTCAAACTGAAAGCACATTGTACGATGGTTTAGGACGAGATGATCAAGAAGGAATTGCAATGGCTGACTCTTCAGCTGTAGGAATTGCAATGGCATCTATTAATGCTACTTATACAATCAAAAACCTAAGCATAAAAATACTTGCGGCAACGACGCAGCTTTCTAACACAGAGGAATACAACGAATTCACGGGGACAAATGCAGCTACGAGAATGTTTGGTTATTATGGTGAATTGGGTTATAATTTTAAATTAAAAAGCAATCAAGATTTTCCTCTGCTAATTCCGTTCGTAAGGTATGAGAATTTTGACACCCATGCTGAATTAAATAATGGAGCAACTCGAAACACGGGTTACCATAAAGAGGTTTTAACAACTGGATTAGGATTACAATTAACTCCTGGAGTTATATTTAAATCTGATTTTCAATGGAGAAAAACAGAAGCTGACCCTAAACCTACAAACATGCTGAATGTTGGATTCGGTTACTGGTTCTAAGAATGAAAAAAATTACACAAATATCACTTATAATTGCAGGATTAGCGATTGCTTTTGCATTCGCTAATCCGAATAAAAAGATTCATAAAATTGTTTCCAAATTGTGGAAAAATCAAGAAATTGAATTAATTCAAATGAATCTTTCAGATTCTATGAAGATTGACTTTTATTCAATTTCTGAAATCATTGTAAACGGAAAACATGCTGGGTACGCATGCCACACTTCTGCATACGGCTGTCGTATTGGCGGTTGTGCTGCCCCATCGAACCCTAACGCTCAAAGTTACGAGACATTTGATTACGTGCTTATCTACGATAAAAATCTACTAGTTAAAAAAATTGATATAACTAATTATGGTGGTGATTATGGATTTCAAATTTGTAATCCCAGATGGTTATCTCAATTCGTTGGAAAGAGCTTTGGATTTAAACTAAATGAAGACATTGATGGTATTTCTGGAGCAACAGTATCTGCTTCGTTTTTAATTGATGATGTCAATTCAATGAGCAAGATAATGCATAAGTTTTTGCAAATGGAACAAGCTTGTATCGATTAATAGGAAACCACTAATCCAATAAATATTAACTATTTCCTTTAATAGAATTCTACTACATTTATAAAAACTAGTGTAGTATGAAGTCATCTCTTTTATTTATATCAATTGTTTTTTTTTCAATTGAATTTACGTTTGCTCAAAATCTAAACACCATTTCCAGTAAGCCTGATTGGATTACTTACATGCAAAGTGACAATCCAAATCTTATTACACTACGTGATTTATTTGATGCATATTATGCTGAGAATGATTTTGTGAAAAATCGCTATACGCAAGACTTCAAGCGATTAATGAAAGAACATTGGATTGAAAAAGATGAAAACGGTTTCATTCAAAAGAACGTAAAGTATCCATCTGTTTCAGAAAGTAAAAGCGCAAATTCACCTTGGGAAGAAATAGGGCCTTGGGATTACGATCATGAACAAGCAATGATCTTTGAGGTTCAAAGTCCTGGAGCAACCCATGTTTATACCGTGGAACAGTCTCCCATAAATTCCGATTTAATTGTTGCCGGAACAGCTACTGCCGGACTTTGGAAATCCACTGATAAAGGTCTAAATTGGGTTCTACTAACCAGAGAATTAGACGTGAACAGTGTGTATTCAATTGCACTTGACCCTGCTGATGAAGACATTATATTCTTTGGTGAAGGAAATGGAGATATCTGGAAAACTATTGATGGAGGGTTGAATTGGTTCAAAACAGGAAGTTTATCATTTCAATCAACATCCTATTTCTGTAGAGATTTAAAGTTTATTGGGGCAAATACACTTTTAGCTGCTACAAATATGGGTCTTTTTCGATCGAACAACGGAGGACTTGATTGGGTTTCAGTTCAAGGTGGTGAACACATGGAAATAGAAATTCAACCGGGGAATGCATCAACCTTGTATACCGTGAGACTAAGTGCAAATAAAACACAATTTTATAAGTCTCTAGACAATGGTTTGACATGGACTTTAAAACCTTCTGGTTGGCCAAATCCATTGGCCGGTGATGAGCAAAAAAGATGTGAAATTTCAGTATCGAATGCTGATCCAAATATTGTTTATGTATTGGCTTCAGGCATTGTAGGTCCAGATGAAGGTTTGTATGGTATTTACAAAAGTATCGATGCTGGTGAGTCTTTTACATTTGAATGTTGCAACGGTTCGCCTGTTGGAACTCCGACAGTTTCAAACCCTAATACACTTGGATGGTCAAATGATGGAACGGGAGATGGAGGTCAAATCTACTATGATCTTTCAATGGGAGCTTCGCCAACGAATTCAAATAAATTATTTACCGGAGGAATTAATGTTTGGAGATCAGAAGATGCTGGTTCTTCTTGGCAGTTAAATAGTCACTGGGTTACGTGGGTAGATAATTTGAAACATCGTTACAACCATGCAGATGTTCACGATATCAAGTTTTTTGAAAATGGGTCACAAGTAGATATGTGGGTTGCCTCTGATGGCGGACTATATTACTCATCTGATCAAGGAGATAATTTAGAGCCTAGAATGCATGGTATGCATGGAACAGATTTTTGGGGTTTTGATGCAGGATTTAAAAATGGTTATGCAATGGTTGGGGGAACATATCACAACGGAACAATTATTCGTTATGACGATATATACAAAGGCGGCTTAACCGACCCAAATACTGGTGGTTGGCTGGCTGAATTAGGAGGTGATAATTATCGCGGTTTTGTGAATTACGGAAATCAAAAAGTTGGTTATCATGATGGTGGTTCTTTCAATTTTTCTGAAATAAGAAGTGAACGAATTACTTCTAGAAGTTTTCAGAGTGATAAAAAATGTAATACTTCATACGTTACCGGAGAATATGGAAATTATGGGTTTGATCCAATGAACTACAACCATTTTTACTCGCCAGTTGACAGTAAACTATTCGAAACGAATAATGGAGGTGTATCATTTACGGAGTTGCATGATTTTGGAGGGGCAAAAGTTATTCAAGTTAAAGTTGGATGGACTAATCCTAATTACATTTATGTAACACACAAATATTCAAATAGTGTGTTTAAAATATGGAAGTCTATTGACAAAGGTCAAAATTGGACAGAAATTACTCCGACAAGTTCTGAAACAGGAAATAATCAAAACCGCGTAAAATATATTGAGGTTGACGATGAGGATCCATCTAAATTATGGTGTATACTTATGGGAAGTCAAACAGGAAACAAAGTTTTCAAATCAATTGATGGTGGATTAAATTGGACAAATATCACAACCGCTTCAATTCAGGCTGAAAATGTGATATCCATATCACATCATTATGGAACGGATGATGGATTATATATAGGAACAAAAAAGAGAATCTACTATAAAAATAATTCGATGGCAGACTGGGAATTATTTAACACAGATCTTCCCGCAAGTGTAGCCTGCAATTTTATTGTTCCCTATTATGGTGAAGGGAAAATTAGAACCGCTACACAACGCGGTGTTTACCAATGTGATTTTTATGAAGATGTAGCTCCAGTTGCACTTTTTGCTGCAGAAGCAACGGAAATAAACTACTCTGCAAATTGTACTGAAGATTCAATTCGATTTGTAGACCACAGTACTGTGCGTCATAACACTGCAACTTGGCAATGGTTTTTTGAAGGTGGTAACCCTTCAACATCAACATTGGAAAACCCGGTAGTTACATATGCTACTCCTGGAGTATACGATGTTAAATTAATTGTTACCGATGCTTTTGGTATTGATTCAATTGAAATTGCAGATTTTATAACAATTACAAACGCTCCAAATTCACCGAACATTTATGAAGAATTTAGTGGAACAGAATTTCCACCTAACAATTGGAAATTAATAGACTCTGAGGGTAGTTCTTGGGAAAAAGATTATCCTGAAAATGACCTTACTAATGGTGTTGCATCCTATCCAAATTACTGGGTTAATTCAACAAATGAAACTCACTTACTTGTAACCCCTGCGGTTGATTTAACAAATGCCTTGTGGTATTCTATAGCATGGGATTATACCTATCATGATAATAATAGTTATAAAGACACACTCGCTGTTTTATATCGTACAGGAACGAATTCAACATGGCAAACAATTTGGATAAAGGGAGGTGCAGATTTACGCGTTCCTGCGACAGATGTTTGGTTTTGGTACGACGCTAATCCAACAGTTTCATGGAATTCAGAGCTTATTGATTTAAGCTTTCTTGTAGGTGAAGATTGCGTAGAGTTTGCATTTGATAACAGAGGAGAAAATGGAAACCATATCTGGATAGATAATGTTAATTTATACGGAGATCATTTAGGAATTGAATATAAATCGAATGAAAATGTTACAATTTTCCCGAACCCTTCTTCTGGTCATTTCACGTCAAAATCAAATTCAACTATTGAAGGATATACCATAACTGATATGTATGGAAAAATCATCCTACAAGAAAAGATAAACCCTACCAAACTATTTGATTTTAATATTTCAAATCAACCGAATGGAGTTTATTTTGTTCAATTTGAAGGTGCATCTAACATTAAACCTGTGCAAATTGTAAAGCTATAGAGAGTTAATAAATTTCAATGATTGTTTTATCACATTAATTTCGATTGCATTGATTGGAAAAAGTTCGCCATCTGCCTCTATTTTTAGGTTTTCAATTGACGAGATCTTAATTGAATTTGACGAATAATAATGAACTTCTTTGTGTTCAATCATTTTCCCCTTCTTTAATTTAGATAGGTTTTTAATATATTCCATAAGTGAAACGTCCCCGATTATTGTTACTCCAAATGTTCCTGAATCTATTTTACAATTTGGATGGACACATAGACCATGTGCAAAGGTAGAACCATTACAGAAGGCAACCATTAACATTTTTCCATTGTAAGAAAATTCATCTGATGAAAGCGAAAGCATTTTCTTTTTATAACTAAAAAATGCTCGAAGGATTGCAAGAGCATATGAAAACTTACCACTAAGGCCATTACTCCTTTGCCTATTCATTATTGAAATAACCTCTGGTCCAAAACCAATATCTGCAATATTCAAAAAATAACTTTTATTATTAGAATACTGAATGCATCCTACATCAATCAAAGTGGTTTTTTTGTTCTCAATTGTATTTAATAAATCAATTGCACTAAAAGGTTTCAAGTTTCTAGCAAAATCATTGCCCGTGCCGCAAGGAATAATACCAAAGGATACTGCTTGTTTGTTATAGATCATTAAGCCGTTAACAATTTCATTTATTGTCCCATCTCCACCTACAGCAATAACTATTTGAATCTCTTCGTTGATTAATCCTATTAATTCAGTTGCGTGTTTTGGGTAAGAAGTTATGTATTCAAACGAAACTATATTAGGCCGGGTTAAAAGGGTATTACGGACATCAAGATATCGTTTATTTTTACGATGTTTCGCATTGACAATAAAACCAACTTTAATCATATTAAAAGTGAAGATAACAAAAACGGCACCTATCTTTCGATAAGTGCCGTTTCTTTTCGATATGCAATTTGTCTTAGTCCACCAACTCAACCTCAGTTGATGTTGTAAGAGCCTCTTTAATTCTTGCTTCTAATTCCTCCATTAATTCAGGATTATCTTTAATGATCCCTTTAACAGCATCTCTACCTTGTCCTAATCTTGTTTCACCGTACGAAAACCATGAACCACTTTTATTTATTATGTTTAAGTCGACACCTAAATCTAAAATTTCACCAACTTTTGAGATACCACCTCCATACATAATGTCAAATTCTGCTCTACGAAATGGCGGTGCAACTTTGTTTTTTACAACTTTAACTTTAACTCGATTTCCAATTACTTCATCCCCATCTTTAATTTGGGCAGCACGACGTATATCCAATCGTACAGAAGAATAGAATTTAAGTGCATTACCACCCGTTGTTGTTTCAGGATTTCCAAACATAACCCCAATTTTCTCTCTCAATTGATTAATAAAAATACAACAGCAGTTTGCTTTATTGATAGAACTTGTAAGTTTTCTTAATGCTTTTGACATTAATCTTGCTTGCAATCCCATTTGAGAATCACCCATTTCTCCTTCAATTTCAGCTTTAGGTGTAAGAGCAGCAACAGAATCTACCACAATTAAATCAATTGCTCCAGATCGAATTAAATTATCTGCAATTTCCAACGCTTGTTCACCATTATCAGGCTGAGAAATAATTAGATTTTCAACATCAACTCCTAATTTTTTCGCGTAAAATTGATCAAAAGCGTGCTCTGCATCAATAAATGCTGCAATACCACCTTGTTTTTGAACTTCTGCAATAGCATGAATTGCTAAAGTTGTTTTTCCTGAAGACTCTGGTCCATATATTTCTACAACTCTACCTTTTGGAAATCCATTAACTCCTAAAGCTAAATCCAATGTTAAGGAACCCGTTGGAATAACTTCGATGGCCTCAATTGCATCTGAACCTAACTTCATTACTGTTCCTTTTCCATACGTTTTATCCAACTTATCCATTGTTAGTTGTAACGCTTTTAATTTTTCTGCACTTACTTCTTTTGACATATCGTTTTTTTTGTTTTTGCATCGATTAAGATACAATGGTTGTTATTTGTGAAGCAAAGATTACTCTTTACATCGTAAACTATTTACGTCCTTATTTAGGATGCAAATAATTCAAGTATTTCATTTGAATGATCTTTTGTTTTTGGCTTATCAATTATCGCTTTAATCGTATGATCTTCATTTAATAAAAAGGTTGTTCTATGGATACCATCATAAATTTTACCCATAAATTTTTTTTCTCCCCAAACACCAAAATCACTTATAATTTCTCCATCAACATCAGCTATTAACGGAAATGGTAAATCGAATTTTTCAATAAATTTCAAATGTGCTTTTTCATCATCCTTACTAACGCCGACAATGCTAATACCTTTCTTTTGTAAGTCTGAATAATTGTCTCTTATATTACAAGCTTGAGCTGTACACCCTGGGGTATTGTCTTTAGGATAAAAATAAATTACGACTTTTTTACCTTTAAACATATCCAAAGTGATTGAATTTCCATTTTGATCCTTTCCATTAAACGGCGGAGCAGAATCTCCTACTTTTAAGTGTTTCATTTTGCTGATATTTTAATCATTTGGTTGACGATTATTTAATCAAATATACATTCATTTTATGAAATGACAAGAAATTGATCAAAAAAAATAAATAAAAAAACGCGTCCAGAAGACGCGTTTAATTTTATCAAATAATTTAAAAGCTCTATTCGGCAGACTCTTTTTCAGCTTCTAAAGCATCTGAAAGAGCTTTGTATTTAGACTTTACCTCTTCGTATGATTTTATTTTTGCACGAACATTATTTGCTGAAACGTGATCCTCTACTTTTTCATGTTCAATAAGTTCTGTTCTTAAATCTTCAATTTTGCTCTCAAAATTTCCATCCAAATAAGTTAAGTTTTGTGGCAAAAACATACTCATATAAAAGCTTCCTGCTTCCGATTGGTCTTTATACACTTCAAATGCCTTGTCGACTACAGTAACATCTTGTCTTGTTAAATAAAAAGTTAATGAATTCAATAAGCCTAATTTATCAAATCCTTGAACCGTATTGCCAAGTATAGCGTTTTTGATAAATTCATATTTTTCAGGTCCAGCAAAACCAGCATAAAGTTGTGCAATTCCTGAAACCATTTTTGATGATTTTTCCGTTTCAAGACCTTCTGCTAAGGCTATTGCTTCCGATGGGTTTTTCTTTCCTAAACTCCTTAAGGCAGTATTTACAACACTGTAAGAAAGGTCATTTGCAATTCTCTCCTTATATAAAACTTCCATTTCTTCGTCTGACAACATTTTTTCTAGGGTTGAAAGAGCTGAAGCTCTAACCGCTGAATTAGCATCGTTGATAGCCATCACTTTAACTTTCTCAAGAGCCGCTTCCTTATTTGCATCTCTTAATCGTGTGATTTTTCCAAGTGCCAATAATCGTATGTGCCAAAAATCATCATTTAAAGCATCAATAATTAATTGCTGTCCAAGTTGACTCTTGTCTCTAGACCCTTCCATGAGACCCATTTTACGAGCGGAATAACGTTCTCCATTATAATATTCATGAATGTAAAATTCAGCAGGCTTATTTTCTCTCTTTGGAGCCAATATCATTTGCTCATAATCAAAAATTAATCCTTTTAATTGGCCTGAAAATGGTAGTTCAATGGTCTCACTAACCTCATCAACAACTACAGGGTAAATGTGTTTTCCAGTAGCATCAAAAACAGCAATATCAAAAGGCAATTTATACAACGGAACATCCTTTAAATCTTGAGTTTGTTGCACAATAATTTTTACAGTATTATTAACAGAATCTATGGATTGCTCAAAATCCAGAGATGGATTTCCAGAAGCTAAATACCATTGATCGAAAAACCAATTCAAGTCTTCTCCACTAATATCTTCAAAAGCAATTCTTAGTTGATTGTATTCAGCAGGTTTAAATTTGTTCGCGTCTAAATAACGATTCATTCCCGCAAAAAAAGCTTCATCGCCTAAATAGTTTCTAAGCATGTGTAGAATTCTACCTCCCTTATTGTATGAATGTCCATCAAACATCTGCTCTTTATCATCGTAATCAAACCAAATTAAGTTATGGTGACCTTGCATTCCAGCGGACTGATAATAACCATCAGCTTCACCTTCGGCATTGTAATCAGCCTCGTCAAGCCCATACCTGTGTTCATCCCATAAATATTGAGAATAGTTTGCAAATGACTCATTTAAGGATAGGTTAGACCAAGATTCACACGTAACTAAATCTCCAAACCAATGGTGAAATAGCTCATGAGCTATTGTTGATTGATCATTTGCATCTAACAATTCTCTTTCATTTTTATAAGCATAATCTCCAAATATCACTGCTCCGGTATTTTCCATTGCACCTGAAACATAGTCACGCACAACTATTTGATGGTATTTATCCCAAGGATATTCAACACCTAATAGTTCAGAGAAAAATCGAATCATTTCTGGCGTTTCACCAAATATTGCTTTGGCAGAACTTTCCCATTCTGGTTCAACATAATAATGAACGTCCATTTTGGTTCCATTTTTACGTGTGTAAGAGTCCTTAACAACCTTAAACTCTCCAATTCCCATCATAAATAAATAGGGAGCATGAGGCAATTCTTGTTTCCAATGATCAACACGCTTATTGTTTTCTATGTTCTTACTAGAAACTAACTTCCCATTTGATAATGTTGTGTATTTATTGTCAACCGTAATAAATATTTCTTGGGTTGTTTTGGCATTAGGAGCATCAATTGTAGGAAACCAAACAGAACTTGCTTCAGTTTCTCCTTGCGTCCAAATTTGCGGCATTTTATTTTCATCATTACCTGTTGGGTTAATAAAATATAAGCCCTTTGCATCTGTAATGGCCGCACTACCTTTAGACTCTCTTTCTTCTGGCTTTGCAACATAATCTATAACTACTGTATAAACTTCAGTTCGATTGTACAATCGACCTAAGTTTATTCTAAGGAAGCTATTATCATATGAATAAGTTAAATTTTTACCATCCATCTTAACAGAATTAATATCCATTCCCTTTGCGTCTAGTATCAAACTATCTGATGCATAAAAATGTTGATGTGCACTTATTGATGCTACGCCATTCATTCTTGTCTTCTCCCAATCAAAATTAACCTCCAGTTTTGTGTGTACTAAATCTGTTAAAATTGTTTCTGAGGGATGATAATTTGGTCGTTTGACCAATAATTCTTCAGGTTCTTGTGTGGATTCGGAAGAAACAACGAACTCTTCTTCCAATAATACTTCTGGTCCAGAAGATTTACCTATCATACATCCTGTAAGGGATACAACGGCAACAAATAAAAATAGTTTTTGCATAATGTGTTTATTTACAAAGTAAAATTGCATAAAATTTTATGATTCTATTCAAAGAACTACATCATTGGCCATCAATTCTATTATTTTTGTACTAAATAGATGATAGATGGCAAATAGCATTTGGAATATTGATGGTAAAAATGTAAAAGGAAGTGATGGTGCTGTTATTAAATGGGACGATAATCGTTATTTCACTTTAACATTTAACGGACATGATTTTAATGGTGAATTATTAGAAGAAAATACTGAAGGGAATTTTTTGAAATTAAAAATCAATCATCGTGTTTTTGAAATCAAGAAAAAAGGAGAGCTAGATGATTTAATTGCAGCCCTTGGTTTAGATGTTCCGAAGGTTAGAAAATTAAAAGAATTACCTGCTCCAATGCCTGGCAGAATTGTTCAAATTGCAATCAACGTTGGTGACGAAGTTGCTGTTGGTGACGAACTATTATCATTAGAAGCTATGAAAATGGAAAATGTTTTAAAAGCAGAGGGTGTTGGTGTTGTAAAAGCCATACATATAAAACAGGATCAAGTGGTAGAAAAAGGCTTTATACTAATTGAATTTGAATAGTTTTATTGGAAAGTACTTCGTATTATTTGAGGATGTATCGCTCCAAACTCATGAATACACCATTCCCTAAATCTCTTTACTTCATCAGCATCTGTGATCCATTTTAAACTTTTCTGAAGTTCCTTTTGAAACAATAACTTATCGAAGCTTACACTTCTAAGAATTTTTTTTGTGAATTCTAACATTTCTTGTGGTTTGTTGTTCTTCAATATAACAATTTTTCAACCACTTTATTATAATCAAATATGTTAAAAAATTAAAAACCCCATACCTATTAAGATATGGGGCTAAGTTTTTTTTCAAACGTTATATCAATTTCTTCTTTATCACCTGATAAATTTCTAAAGTAACTTTGTCGTAGACATAAATTAATAAATGCATGTTTTCGGCGTTGTAAGTTCCTGTTTGATTTATCGGAGCTAATTGATTTGGAATTGAAAAACTATAATCTAGATAATATTTCCCGTTTGTTAAATACGTTGCGCTTAATGTTCTTCCAAACGATTGACCAGAAAGTGTTTTTCTAAAAATATCTCTATGAACATAATCAGGAGTATATGTGCTTGATACATTTTGAGGCCCAACTAAAGAGTCTTCTATAAGATAAACAACCTGACCTAATTCATTCGTAAGTGCTGGATCAATTACTTCAACCTCAGTATGAAGATATCCTCCTTTATTAGCATCGTAAAAATTTACTTTTGCTTTGATGTTAACCTTTAATGCAGATGATAAAATTTGATTTACTTTAGTTGACCAAAACCCAGATGCATAAAAGTATTCTGTTCCCTCAAGTGCTCTGTTAACCGTTCCTGCTGGATTACCAAAGAAACCAGATCCAGATAGATCACCAAAAAAAGTTCCTAACTCTAGTCCATTCGGATTTGTGAAATCAACAGTGTAGCCTTGACTTTCATTTACTTGCTGAAACCCACTCATCCCCGCTGGAGAAGAATGCATACTTGCGACATAAACACGTGACGGATTACCTTCATGTAAATTGTGTGCAACAGTAGCTGCAGCAGGGCAATTTGAACAATTATGACCAGTAAAATCCTCAATCAAAGCATTTCTGTTAGGATCATCATTTGGCAAAGTTGTAAAGTCTGGCCATTCATTTGCTAAATAATCGCTCCAATTACCTGAATAATATGTTGTATCTAATTCTGAATTGAAAGTAGGTGGAAAAGGGTTTTCCACTTTATCACAAGACACCGTTGACAGCATAAAGAATGCACCTGCTATAAAAGCTATAAATAATTTCGTTTTCATAATTGTCATTTTAGAAACTATGTGTGAAAGATAAAGTTAAACCATTGGATGCAGGAACCGGTCTACATACTCCTCCAACACAAAACAATCCTGCTCTTTGACGGCCATAAGAAGCTGTAATTCTTGTCGCACCTTGAACATATCCAGCTGTAAAATATGGATGATGAGCTCTGTGATGTGAATCTGGATTACCAAAATTGTATTGATCCATTATACTAACATACCAATGAGAGTTAATTGTATACTCAATTGCCACGGTAGCCCAATCTCCTTTATCTACTGGATTGCCATCATTTGCAAAGAATGATGTTTCATTGCCTAGTGAATCACGTCTATTAACCAATAAAGCTTGTAATTCTAGACGAAGAGATTGTCTGTTTTTAAACTTATAACCTAACTCTGCTACAAAAATGTTTGATTTGATTAACCCTGTTTCTTTCGTAACAGTTGCAACATCATTGTTTAAAATCATATTATAATATGCAAGAATCATATTGAAGCTTTTATTGAATTTTCGTGAGATGTTAATGTTAAAATCACTCCAATATAAACTGTCACTTATGTCAAAAGGTCCGCTAGAATATGTAACCCCTGTAGAATCAAGCGGATTAATTCCGTTGGTATGTCGCATAGGGCGATAAGCAGTAGAATAATTCACATTGATTGCTGTTCCGTATTTACCTCCTAATTTAGACCCTTTTTTCAAACTATATAACACCTCTCCTTGAAACGCAATTTCACCAACAGGTTGTGTTGCATATGGATAAAGCGAAGAAACTAAATTATATGTATGGGTTTTGTTTAAAGATGGTAAATAGTTTATTAAAACATTTTGCAATTGTTTTGTTCTATCAGAACGATAACTCATGTTATCAACAGATTTTGCCGATAGTAAAATCCCTAATCCTTTTTGAGAATAAGTTGCATTAATAACTGTTGCATGACCATAATTATAGATGTAATCATTGTCTTGCGAAGGGTCTTGTTCTTTCAAGATGTATTCTCCCTCAACACTAAATCTTGAGTATCTCAGCTTTAAACGGCCTCCATACGCTCCAACATTTTCAGGTAAAATTAAATCTTCGTTATTGTCTTTTTGATATTTACTTACAAATGAACCTCCGATAGAAACATCAAGTTTTTTGTCTGCTAATTTTTCAAACGTCCTATTTAAGTTGATTTCTCCATCTACACCACGAACGATACCATCACTATGAACAATTCTTCCTTCATTAAAAGAAAAACGTTGGTATCCATAAACACCTTTTAGTGTGACTCCCTCTTTTGGTCTAACAATTACTCTTGCACCATCAAGTGCATTATCGTAACCTAAAGCTCGATCTTCATAGGCTCTTAAAGATAAACCAGAGCCAAATTGTTCATAGAAATTTCCAAGTGTAATATCAATAAAATCATTTGCATAACCAATGTATCTCATTCCAATTCCAGTTCCATCAAAATTACTTGGATACCCCTGAATTCTTGGTAAATAAGACTCTACCCTCATCCCCGCTTTAAAATTTCCATGAGTGTAAAAAACATTCATATAGGAATTTAACAACCCTTTTGAATCTGGTTGATTCGCACCAATTAATGTGTCTTCATTAAGGTATTGGAAAATCGTTTCCATATTACCAGTAATTGAACCGCCTTGTCCGTTATCTTGTGAATATCCTGCCAGGGAAACGCACAACGTCAATGCGAGGAGAGTTCGTTTTTTCATAAGTAAAATCTACGCTTTATTTTTTTACTAATTCTAGGATGTGCTCGTAAAGTTCTTCTTCATCACCCGGAGCATAATTGTTATGAGAATATACAATGTTTCCTTCAGTGTCTACAAGGAAAGTGTGGGGAACGTTATTTACGCCCATTGCTCTTTTAAAATCACCATTTGGATCTAATAAAACCAAATATTCCCATCCTTTACCATTAACATAAACAGATACCGAATGTTTCGTTTTTTCGTCGTCAATTGAAACCGCAACTAAATTTACTCCTGTTTCATCCTGCCAGTCAACATACAGGTCATTAATTGTGTTTAACTCTCTTTTACATGGAGAACACCAAGTAGCCCAAAAACTAATAACAACTGGACCATCAAAGCCAAGATCTGAAGTGTTAACAATATTTCCATTAACATCCGTCAATTGAACAGATGGTAATTTTTTTAAATCAGAATGACCTTCATCTTGTCCAAAAGAGTTAAACATCATTGACACACCTACAAAAAGTAAAAATATTTTTTTCATTATTCTAAATTTTAAATTCTTTGACGCAGATTCAAAAACCCTGCCGTGTTTCAAATTTAGCGGATTTTATCTTTTAACGGCGAATTTATTGACAGAAACTATTGGATTCCTATTTTATATAGACTATTTAACCTTCGTACAAAGGAAGTGTGGCCCGATTTTTAGGAATACAATTAACGGCCTGTTTTTGATTTTATTTTCTTAACTTAAAACCGTATTTTTGATAAAACAGTTAATTTACCATAATATGAAAAAAACATTACTAAGCATACTTTCAATCGGTCTTTTTACTTTTGCAAATGCACAAGTTGAAATTCACGTAAGTGGAGCTGGCGCTGACGTTGCCGGAACAACTGTTACAGTACAACTGGACGGAAACACTGTATTTCCTTATGAAGCTCATTTAGAAGTAACCAATACTGGTGCTACTAATGAACAATGGAGAATTACAAGAGTTAAAAAACAAGTGCCTAACGGATGGACAGATCAAGTTTGCTGGCCTCCATCATGTTTTAACGCCTCTGGTGATACATATATTACTCCTCATTCTGGTGGAAACCCTGCTCCAATTATTGTTGCTGGAACAGATCAAACAACGAACGCTGAGTTAGCTGAATTAAAGCCTACAATTACACCGAATTTAAGTTCAGAAGGTTCTGCAACTTACATGTATTATATCACTGATGCAACTACTGGTGTTTATGTTGATTCTGTTGCTTTACAATTTAACTACACACTAAGCATTGAAGATCAAATACTTGATGATTTAACTGTTTCAATCGCTCCAAACCCAGCCACTGACATCATTACTATTAAAACAAACAACACCAGTAATTCAACAATTAAAATGGTTGATGTTTTAGGAAATGTTGTTTTAAATGAAACTTCTTTTAATCAAACGAAAAAAATTGACGTTTCTAATTTTAGAAATGGGATATACTTTGTAAAGGTTGAATCAGAGGGGTCAAAAGCTATTACAAGAAAAGTAGTGGTAAGACACTAATTTCAAATAATCACATATTAAAGGGATGCTTCGGCGTCCCTTTTTTTTATCCATACACTTTGTTCGCAATATTGACGTTTAATATTTGTTAGAAATGAATTCGTTTTCATTAACTTTGGTTTGACTTGAAATCTATATCACATATCTATTCTAATGCATTATTAGCTTCAATCGAAGCGTCTTCTGCAATTATGGAGGTATATAAAGACCATATTGAAGCCATAATAAAAGATGATGGCTCGCCCGTAACCAAAGCAGATTTTAATGCTTCGGAAATAATAAACCGACACCTTTCTAAATCAAACATACCGATAATCGGTGAAGAGTTAACGGAAGAAACATTTGATATTAGAAGTCAGTGGACAGAAAATTGGTGTGTTGACCCTTTGGATGGAACTCGAATGTTTTTAAAAAGAAATGACGAATTCTCTGTCAATATCGCCCACATAAAAAATAAAAAGCCTGTTTTTGGTCTTATTGCCAGTCCCGTTAATGAAGAGATTTTATTTGGTGGTCCAGGTATTGGTGTTTTTATTACTTCTTTTAAGGACTATAATAATCCATCCAATTGGAGAGAAATAGAAGGGGTGCATTTTTTAAATAACCCCTTAACCCTTACTTGTTCAAGAAGCTATCAACATGGCTCGGGGTTTAATTACATTCAAATTTTAGAAAAACAATTTGGAGAACTTGAATATTTAAGAATGGGAAGCGCTTTAAAGTTTTTTGAATTAGCCAAAGGAAATGCAGATTTATACCCGAGATTTGCCCCGACAATGGAATGGGACATTGCTTCAGGACATGCTATATTAAAGGCGCTGGGTGGAGATATTGTTTCGGTTAGCAATAACAAGTCGTTAGAATATAATAAGAAGAGCTTGTTTAATGAACCTTTCATTGCTAAGTCACGTGCGTTTCTCAAAATATGAAACTTCTACTTTTTTATATCACATTCTGCTTTTCTGCGTTTATTTATTCTCAGCAAAACCTGCTGCCGCTTAACTCCTTTTATAAAGATCAACTTTTTGCTAACAAATGTCAAACTTCATATAATGAAGGGTCCTTCTTTCCTGTTTCTGAAGGGGAATATAATCTGATTCCCGCTATTAATGATTCAAGTAAGCAGTACTATGATTTTACAAATGTTTTATTTAAAAAGCATCTGTTTGAGATTGCTGGTGATGATTACGCGATTTCAATATCTCCTCTATTTAATTTTAGTGGAGGAAAAGATGTATCTGATACCATTGAACGATCATTGTTTCAAAACACACGAGGATTCATTGTTGAAGTTGATTTATTTAAAAACTTTTCGTTCTCAAGCAGTTTCTATGAAAACCAAGCAAGATTTACCGGTTACGAATCAAATTATTATTCAAAGCTCGGAGAAAGGTATACTCAACCCGACTCTACCTACGCTCATATAAATGCAGTTATTCCGGGCGGAGGAAGAACCAAAGCATTTAAAGGTGATGGATTTGATTATGCTTTTGCCATTGGTAACATGAGCTATCTACTTCACCCTAAATTGAGAATTAGCGCTGGTAACAATGCACAATTTATTGGAGATGGTTATCGGTCTATTCTTTTGTCTGACAATTCTTTCAACGCTCCTTATTTTAGAGTAGACTGGAAAATATCTAACAAATTTTCTTTCAATTACATGCGAAGTAGATTAATGAATTTGCTAAGAAAACCTATCAGTAGTTCGGCTGAAAATTATTACGAAGCAAAAGGATACTCCGTTAATTATTTCACCTATAAACCAACTAAATTCGTAAACATCAGTTTATTCGAAGGAGTCATTTGGAATAGAGGGGATTCACTAATCAGCAAGTCATCAAACCCATTATTTTACAACCCAATTCCAATCATTTCTGAATTAATCTTAAAGGATCAGACAGAATTAAACACCCTTCTAGGACTTAACCTGTCCACTCAGATATTTCCAAAACATAGGGTTTATGGACAAGTTGCCGCAACTAATCTAGACTTTTCGATTATTGCATTTCAATTAGGGTATAGAGGATATAATTTTTTTGGGCTTAATGATTTTATGGTACAGGTTGAGTTTAACTCTGTTCCAAACAAATTTTACCAAAGTGTAAATTCACGGTTAAACTATTCACATTATAATTTACCATTGGCCCATGTTAAAAGTAATGGATTTCAGGAGGCTTTATTGCGAATAAATTATGAATTCAAACGCATTTATACTGAATTATCAGCACATTATTATACCGTGAAAGATTATGCATCTGACGTGCTAATTGCTGCAAATAATTCTCCAAACACGAATACAGGAAACATCGTCTACGGAAAATTAGAAGTTGGTTATCGGTTTAATAGGAAAGTAAACTTTACGGCATTCACCTCCGCAGTTTACCGTAAAAGTGATTTTGAAAAACTACCAACAACCAGTTTTAATCTTGGTATTAAAACTTCTTTACTAAATCATTACACCGATTTTTAATGAAGTTGCTACTATTCATATCGATTCTATTGACTTTTCAATCTATTGGGCAAGGTAATTTTGGTTATTTGTTCGAGGAAATGCCCGCTGATTCAATTTTACCACCAAGTTTGTCGAGACATTCAACCATAAAACCTACAATTCGCATTTCCCAGCAAGGTGAAAACGAATTAAGTATTAAGGCTTTGACCGACCTTAACTATTTGCAAAAAAATTCTGCAACCTTTAAAACTGGCGTCGGAGCAGAAATTAATGCTCAAATGAATAATAAATGGCACATCCGTTTAATGGCAGTCCAAGGAGCAACAAAGTTTGATTCGTCATTTATTAGCACTCCTTATATTTTATCACCAACAAAAACTATTGATTGGTATACAGACATTCACGCTAGAACTTCTTATACTCCTAACAAGTTTTTCAATTTTCAAATCGGGCTTGATAATAATTTTATAGGTGAAGGTTCTCGCTCTATGCTCATAAGCGATTATTCTTCGCCATATCCATTTGCAATGGTTAGAACTAATTTTTGGAGAATTGAATATGCTGTTTTATATCAATTCATGCGTGAAAGAAAGCTAGCTGGTTACCAAGCAAAGTTTGCCTCCAGTCACCACCTTTCTATAAACGCTGCAAAATGGTTGAATTTTGGAATTTTTGAATCCGTTATTTTTCAACCAAAAGACACCTTGCTAAACAGAGGGTTTGATGCCGAGTATTTAAACCCTTTTGTTTTTTACAGACCTCAAGAGTATTCTTTGGGATCATCTGATAATGTTTTGTTGGGTGTCGATTTAACAGCGAATTATAAACATCACACCTTCTATTCACAATTTATTTTAGACGAATTTTATTTGGCAGAAATTAGAGCTAAAAGTGGATGGTGGGCAAATAAATTTGGCGGACAAATTGGGATAAAAGGTCGTTTTGGAAATTCAAATGAATTCTTTTATCGTGTTGAATATAATTTTGCACGACCTTATACTTTTTCACATTTATCAGAAGAATTAAATTACGGAAATCAAGGTCGTTCTCTAGCTCACCCATATGGCTCTAGCTTCATGGAAGGGCTCGCAGAATTAAAGTGGCAAAAGGACAAACTTGCTGCAAAGTATTTTATTAATTATTATTTAAAGGGTGGTGACAATAACGGATTTAACTACGGAGCAGATATATATCAGTCATATGTTAATCGACCATCAGAATATGGGCACTTTACTGGGCAAGGTAGACAACAAAATGGGCTAAATAGTGCTGTTACATTTTCATACCGAGTATTGAAAAATGAAGCAATAAATGCATTCATTGAAAGCCATCTAAATTACAGTGTTCAACAAAACTCCATTAAACATCTTTTAGTTGTTGGGCTAAGAAGTTATTTATGGAATGATTACCGGAATTATTAAATAAAAAAAGAGGCAGGATTTTCATCCTACCTCATGCACATCGAAAAAAAATTCAGGAAAATTAGGTTAGGTTGGCTAAATTCCGATGATGTGCTTCACTTCAATTTCAGTTACTTTTCTTGGTTTTCCTGACTTATTCAGGTAAGTTCTACTAACCACACGTCCATGCACCGCAACCTTTTTGCCTTTATCGCCAAAATTCTCTATGAATTCTGCCATATTGCCCCAAGCAAACAAGCGATGCCACTGTGCTTTGTCTTGTTTTTCCAAGTTTGAATTTTGAGTCGCTACACTAAATCGAGCCACTTTATTTCCATTTTCAAAATTGGTAATATTAGCAGGTGCTGCCATATTTCCTACTAATGTTATATTGTTTGATATCGTTTGCATGACCTCTGATTTAAAGAATAATTAAGTCGTTAATTTCTACTTCTGAAATAAATTTTTTTTGTCCCGCTTTTTCATAAAAGCGTGTGTTTAATTTTCCTTCAACAGCAAGTTCTGTCCCTACTTCACTTAGCTCTTGTAATACATTTACCCAATTCCCCCAAGCCGACATTCTATGCCAATTACTTTTATTTTTAGGATTTCCCTCTTCATCTAAATAAGTCTCCTTTGTAGACATTGTAAATTGTGCGATTTTTCTACCATTTGGCAATTCATAGATGCGTGGTAAAGACGTGATTTTTCCGATTAAGTTTACGTGATTCATTTTTATGTGTTTTGTAGTGAAAAATATGGAGTCGGTTAATCCGACTCCGTGGTTAGTGGTTGGTTTATTTCTCTTGATCATTTTTAGATGTTAAAAGCAAAAACTCATTCAAATCAATCGAAGTAGAGTATCTTTTTTCACCCTCCTTCGTTTCGTACATTTTATTAACAAGTTTTCCTTCTACAACAACCTCATTCCCTTTATCAAGTAATCTACCTGCAAGTTCAGCGGTTTTGCCCCAAGCATTGACCGTGTGCCATTGTGTGTTATCTACCCACTCACCATTCTTTCCTTTGTACCCCTCATTCGTAGCAATAGAGAACTTTGCGAGTGTTAAACCTGATTCGAAGTTTACAATTTCTGGTTTTGCCCCTAGACGTCCAATTAAACTTACTTTGTTTCTTAATGCATTCATGTTATTCGTTTTAACATTTATAAATTTTGCTTAATCACAGAACCCTTTCCGCTTTCGACATTGCAAAGTTGAGTCGCATCAAAAAGTTTATCCGGGTATTTGTCATTTACTGTCGAATATTAGTTGTTTGTAAGCGTTTATTACCATTTTTTATGTTGATTTACAGCAGTTTAATGAAAATAGTAAATTGATTAAAGACATGGTTTAAATTGAATATCTAAGAATTTAACCTTTCAAAAAAATAAATTTTTACTTGAATGAAGAGATGAATGTAAGTGCTTGATGATTAGAAGTGATAATGGATAAAATCGATACTTTTACAATTCATTTACAGAATTTCCAAAATGACGAAAAAGAACAGTGTGTTTATCGCAACAAGTTTAGATGGTTTTATCAGTGATAAAAATGGTAAAATTGATTGGCTTAACTCAATTCCAAATCCAGAAAATGATGATATGGGATATGCTGATTTTACAAGTACTATTGACGCTATAGTTATGGGAAGGTCTACATTTGAAACGGTGTGTGGTTTTAATTGTGATTGGCCCTATGAAAAACCTGTTTTTGTACTTAGCAATACGTTAACCGAATTGCCAGTTAATTACTCTGAAAAAGCCTTTCTAATTAATGGACCATTAAGTGATGTTTTAAGTCAAATTCATAAAAAAGGCCTAAACAGATTATATATAGATGGTGGAACTACAATTCGGAATTTCTTGAATGAAGACCTAATTGACGAAATAATTATTACTACAATACCTGTTTTATTAGGAGGAGGATCCCCCTTGTTCTCAGAAATGTCAAATGAATTAAAATTCATTTTAGTCGGATCAAAAACCTATTTAAATCAAGTTGTTCAAAGTCACTACAAACGCATAAGATAACCACTACATGAATCCCATAGTAACTCCATTTTTTGAAAAAGAATCTAAGTGGCAAGACTTAAACAACTTATTACGTGAAATTGTATTAAGCTGTGGCCTTCATGAAGAATTGAAGTGGGGGGTTCCATGTTATACTTTTAACGGAAACAATGTTCTAATTATTCATGAGTTTAAAAATTATACAGCACTCAATTTTTTTAAAGGCGCATTACTTAAAGACACAAAACAAATCCTTGTACAACAAACTGAAAATGTTCAGTCTGCTCGTCAAATTAGATTCACAGAAATAGAAGAAATTGTTCCCTTAGAGTCTACACTCAAACACTACATATTTGAAGCATTCGAAATAGAAAAGTTAGGTTTAAAAATAAAACCAAAGAAAACTACTGAATTTGAAATCGTGGAAGAATTGACTACAATTTTAAACCAAAATTCAGAACTTAAAAAGGCTTTCGACAAACTTACACCTGGAAGAAAACGAGGATATTTACTTCATTTTTCAAAAGCGAAACAATCTGCAACTAGAATTTCTAGAATTGAAGCTTGTACTGGAAAAATACTAAAAGGCATCGGCCTAACAGACTGTGATTGTGGCTTATCTAAAAGAAAACCCAACTGCGATGGTTCGCATAAAAAGATAATCAAACGCCTTTTGTAAAATCTCCTATTAAAAATAATTTGTATATTAAAATGGATTTATTTAACTAAAATTTTATTTCGACACTATAAATGAAAAGTGCACCTATTCCAAATAATGAAACAAACAGAATCAATAACTTGTATTCTTATAAAATATTAGATTCATTAGAAGAAAAAGAATACGACCAACTTGTTGAACTAGCCTCACAAATATGCAATTGTCCAATTGCGCTTATTTCTTTGGTAGATAAAGATAGACAATGGTTTAAAGCTAAAAAAAATCTTGAGGCGTCTGAAACAACTAGGGATATTGCATTTTGTGCTCATACTATTCTACAAGAAGACGTAATGGTAATAAGTGACGCGAAAACTGATGAGCGATTTCATGACAACCCATTAGTTGCTGGAGAATTAAATGTTGGTTTTTATGCTGGAGCTCCTATTGTTAGTAGTGATGGCTACAAACTAGGAACCGTGTGTGTAATAGATCATATGGAAAAGAATGACTTAACCTCAAATCAAAAATCTGCCCTTAAGATAATAGCAAATCAAGTTTCTAAATTATTAGAATTAAGAATAAAAAATAAAAAAATTATAAAAACAAGTAAACAATTAATTAGTGCTGAAAAAAAACTTGCTCAATTAACACTAATAGAAAATGATATTAAAAATGCATCTATAGCCTATGAGCTTCATGAAAACATTGCTCAAACATTGGTTGCGTTAAAAATAAATTTAGAAGCAATAGGGACCAGTGGGGTTGACATCAACACACACATTGAAAAAAGCTTAGTAATTACCACACTTCTAATTGAAGAAACAACAAGTTTATCAAAATATATTTTGCCTACCACATGTCAAGACACTGATTATTATTCGTTAATTCGTGACTATTGTAATGATTTTGGCTTAAAAAATAAAATGAAAATTTCTATTGGCAAGGAAATTACTATTAAAAGTAAAGACAATGTCGTTGGGGTTAATTTATTTAGGATAATTCAAAATCAACTAGATATATTAATAAATTGTAGAATATACGAAATAAAAATAAATTTAAAGATTATTGAAGATTCTTCAATCCAATTAAAGATGACTTTTGACAATAATCTTATTGATAAAACAAACTCAAGTGTACTATCACTTTTGAACAATTCAAAAACAAGAGTGAAGTTATTAAATGGAACTATAAAAGAAAAAATGAACGGTTCCAAAATTAAAATAAGCATACCCTTTTAACTTTATCAAAGTGCTTTTTACTTCTTTTTATATAAAGATGTATGATAAATAACGACATTGATAAATTGTCAATATTTCTGTATTTTTAGAGGAATCATTTTCTTATGAAGGAAGCCAAAAAACTTAAAATAGAAGCGCCCGCTTCAAGTGCCGCAGGCATGAAGGCTGTTATTATAGCACTTAAAAATATATTTGCCGTAATGCCAAAATTAAAGGCGCTAAAAGTACTGAATCGATTAAATAAAAAACAAGGAGTAGATTGTCCAGGATGCGCTTGGCCTGATCCAGAAAAAAGATCTGTACTTGGCGAGTATTGTGAAAATGGTGTAAAAGCGATTGCTGAAGAAGCCATGGAAGCTCGTGCTAACCCGACGTTTTTCAAACGTTTTTCCATTGATGAATTAAAAGCAAAAAGCGATTATTGGCTAGGGCAACAAGGTCGTTTAACACACCCTATGATTCTGCGTCCAGGAGACTCCCATTATTCAGAAACTACTTGGGAAGAAGCAAATGCGATTATTGGTAAAGAACTAAATAAACTTGATAGTCCAAATGAAGCCGCATTTTACACGTCAGGAAGAACCTCAAATGAAGCGGCGTTTTTGTACCAGCTTTTTGTTAGAATGTATGGAACAAATAATTTACCCGATTGTTCTAACATGTGTCATGAGAGCAGTGGTGTTGGACTAGCGAATACAGTAGGTATTGGAAAAGGATCTGTAACGCTAGACGATTTATACAAGGCTGAATTAATAATTATTTTCGGACAAAATCCAGCTACAAATCACCCAAGAATGCTCTCCTCTCTTGAAAAAGCAAGGGCAAATGGAGCAAAAGTCGTTTCGATAAACCCGGTTAAGGAAGCTGGATTGTTACGCTTTAAAAATCCGCAGAAGATAAATGGTGTTCTTGGGAAAGGGACTATAATTTCTGACCTGTTTTTACAAGTTAGGATTAATGAAGACGTCGCCTTACTTAAAGCTACAATGATAAAACTCTTTCAATTGGCTGATAAAAATCCTTCCATTCTTGATCATGAATTTATCTCTTCTAAAACTGCTGGCTTTAATGAATTTAAAGAAGATCTAGAAAAGCAGAACCTATCAGAATTAATTAAACGAACAGGCCTATCAGAGGGTGAAATTGACGAGTTCGTGAACTTAATTGCCAATCGTTCCAAAATAATTACATGTTGGGGAATGGGTCTTACACAGCATGTTAATGGGGTGGATAACATCCAAGAGGTAGTAAATTTACTACTCATTAAAGGAAGTATTGGGAAAGAGGGAGCCGGAACTTGTCCTGTTAGAGGTCACAGCAACGTTCAAGGGGATAGAACAATGGGGATTGCTGAAAGACCCAGTAAAGAGCTACTTGATAAAATAAGTGAAAACTTTGGTTTTACTCCGCCAAAAGAGGACGGTTTTAGTGTAATAGATGCTATAAAAGCGATGTACGAAGAACGTGCGAAGGTGTTTATCGGAATGGGTGGTAATTTCCTGTCCGCTGCGCCAGATACTAATTATACAGCTAAAGCTTTTAGCAAATGTAATTTAACTGTACATATTTCCACAAAACTTAATCGCTCCCATCTTGAGCATGGCAAAACAGCCTTAATTTTGCCTTCTATGGGTAGAACTGATAAATACATGAAAAATGGAAAAAGTCAATTCTTAACTGTAGAAAACTCAATGGGTGTTGTGCATAGTACCCAGGGAGTGCTTCAACCGCCTTCCGATCAGGTTAAAAGTGAACCAATAATTGTAGCTGAAATAGCAAAAGCTACGTTGAAAAATTCGACTGTTGATTGGGATTTCCTAACCGAAGATTTTGCAAACATTCGAGATCTTATTGAAAAAACGATTGATGGGTTTGAAAATTACAATGAACGTGTAAACAAACCAACAGGATTTGAATTGCCAAATGGCTCTCGTGTTGGAACGTTTAATACCCACAATAAAAAAGCGAACTTTACTGTAAACCAAGTGTCTGACATCGACTTGGAAGAAGGTGAATATCTAATGATGACAACTAGAAGTCACGACCAATTTAATACGACTATCTACGGTCTAGATGACAGATACAGGGGTGTTTACAATGGAAGAATGGTTGTTTTTATGAACCATGAAGATGTTAAAAATCTTGGTAAAAAGAAGGGAGATCTAGTCTCATTATACAATAACTACGATAACATAGAACGAAGAGTAAATGATTTTGCCATTGTTCCTTATGATGTGCCAAAAGGATGTTTATTTACCTATTTTCCTGAAGCTAATCCTTTAGTTCCATTATCATTACATGCTCGTCATAGTCATACCCCATCTTCTAAATCAATTAAAGTAAAAATTAGCGCATGAAAACAATTATAGCAACTGTAGTTGGAGTTATTTCTGGAGGAATAGCAATCTGGATTTTTGAATTAATCGGTCATATTATTTTTCCCTTAAATTTCGACATCGACCCAACCAACTTGGATGAAATGAAGTTGTTGATGTTTAAAATTCCTGTTAAATCAATGATTGCTGTAATTCTAGCACATGTTTTAGGGATCATCGTTGGAATGTATGCTGCGACTTTTGTCGAAAAAGAAAGCTTTACTCCACTTTATATTGTCGGTGGATTGTTGATGTTAGGCTCTGTATTGAACCTTGTTGCAATACCTCACCCGAAATGGTTTGCAGTAACAGATATCTTAGTTTCAATGATTGGAATTTATGGCTTTTTGATGTTTCGAAAGAAAGCCTAACTTTGTAAAAAAGTAGCACATGTTTACAGGAATTATTGAAGGTTTAGGCCTTGTTAAAAAAATTGAAAAGGAAGGTACGAATGTTCACTTAACACTAAGTTCTCCTTTTACTTCTGAATTGAAAATTGATCAAAGTTTGGCACACAATGGTTGCTGCCTAACAGTTGTTGAAATCAATGGAGATGAGTACGTTGTAACTGCGATAAAGGAAACGATAGACAAAACAAATTTATCTGATTGGAGTGCAGGCACTAAGGTAAATCTAGAACGTTGCATGATGATGAACGGAAGACTTGACGGTCATATTGTTCAAGGGCATGTGGACACAACTGCTCGTTGCACGAATATTGAAAATCAAGACGGAAGTTGGAAATTTACGTTTGAATATGATTCATCAGATGTTACGGTTGAAAAAGGTTCAGTTACAATTAATGGAACTAGTTTAACCGTTGTTGACTCTAAACCAAACTCATTTTCTGTTTGTATTATTCCTTACACTTATGAATTCACCAATTTTCATCAATTAAAAATTGGATCGAAAGTAAACTTGGAATTTGATATTATAGGAAAATATGTAGCTAAAATGATGCAGAAATAACTATTTCCATTCCTTAACTATCACCTTATTTAGTTTTTTTCTGAATTTTTTAAGAACAGATTCTCTCTCTCCAATGTTTCCTAGTTTTACGATATCAGCGTAAACAAACTCACCATTTCGGAAGAATTTAAATTCAAAACTCACGGAAACAATATCCGGCTGATATATTTTAAACAAGTTTCCTCTTTCAAGTGCATCCTTTAAATTGTCTTGTTTTTCAGAAATTTTAAACGATTTATCGTAACCTCTAACTGTTACTAAACAATAAGTGTCAATTCCCTTACTGGCTAAAACTTTGGATAAAGAGTCTGACCCAAAAATCTGCGCATCAGAACCTAATTTTACCATATTTAAAGAAGGCATTGCTTTTACATTGTTGCTGTTTAGCAATTCTGTTAAGTTTACTTCAATAGAGTACCTGTCTTCAGATGCATCCATTTGTCCAACAACTAACGCGTTTGTTAAATTCAAAGGAGCCTGTTTCTGTCCATAGGACAAACACGTAATTAAACTTAGTGTGATAACTAAAAGGTTTTTCATCTTAAAATATTTTACTTGCGATTTCTTTAACTTGCTTTGAATTAGACATTGTATAATAATGAATACATGGAACATTTGCTGCCTTCAGTTCTTTAGATTGTTGAATTCCCCATTCTGTCCCTACGATTTCAACATCTGCATTTGTTTTACACTTCAATAATTCCTTCGATAATTCTTCCGGAAAATCAATGTGAAAAAACTTAGGCAAGAACGAAATGTGATTCATTGATTTAAGTGGTTTTAGTCCTGGAATAATTGGGACATTAATTCCAATTGCTCGGCAAGCATTTACAAATTCAAAATACTTCTTATTATCAAAAAACATTTGAGTAACAATATATTCAGCACCAGCATCAACTTTCGCTTTCAGGTATTTTAAATCTGTTTGAAGGTTCATTGCTTCAAAGTGCTTTTCAGGATAACCAGCTGCACCAATACAGAAGTCGGTTGGTTCAAGTTTTATGTCTTCAATAAAGTAATTCCCTTTATTCATTTCAGTAACCTGATTTATTAGATCAACTGCAAACTCATGCCCATTCGCATGTGGTCGAAAAGTAGCTTCTGTTTTTACTGAATCTCCTCTTAAAGCGAGAACATTGTCAATTCCCAAAAATTGCAAATCAATTAAAGCATTCTCCGTTTCCTCTTTACTAAACCCTCCACAAATCAAGTGAGGAACAGCATCTACTTGATACTTATTCATAATTGCAGCACAAATACCGACAGTACCTGGTCGTTTACGAATAGATATTTTTTCTAATAAACCATTTTCCCTTTCTTTATAGATGTACTCTTCGCGATGATAAGTTACATTTACAAACTTTGGATTAAACTCCATCAATGGATCAATTCCATCAAATATAGATTGGATACTTTTCCCTTTTAAAGGAGGAAGAATTTCAAAAGAAAAGAGGCTTTCTTTGGATGCGGATAAATGGTCTGTTACTTTCATTATTTTGATCTGTTTTATTCAACAAAGCAAAACACGTAATTGCCTTATAAAAACTGATTTAGCGACAAAGATAAACTAAATCAAAATTTCTAAACGAATTTTAGCATTATTTAAGTAAAAGTTCTGCGTAAATTAAATCTGCTTGCGTGGTAATTTTAATGTTTTCATCATTACCTATAACCGTTGAAACATCTATACCCAATTCTTCAACAAGACTTGCGTCGTCGGTAAATCTTTCATTAAATTCTTGGTTGTACGCCTCAATTATCACTTCCCTTTGAAAGCATTGAGGTGTTTGAACTAAAAGGTAATCTTCTCTATTAACGACCTCTGTTCCTTTTTGTGTTTTCTTTCTAAGCGATTCTTTTAAGTTTAACACAGGAATTACGGCCTTCTGGTTTAACACAGCGTCAAAACAAGCAGTTAAGGTTGAAATATTTACCAATGGTCTTACCCCATCATGAATTGCGATATACTTACCATCGCAGTATTCTAGGGCATTTTTTATTGAAAAAAAACGTTCAGCACCTCCAGAAATCACTCTGTGTGGAATCTTAAAATCCTCTTCTACACATAGTTGTCTCCAGTATTCTATCCAATCTTCTGGTAAAGTCAGAATTAATTGAGATTCAGGATTAAAATGATAAAATGTTTCAATGGTGTGCATTAATATCGCTTTTTCATTTATCTGGATAAACTGCTTAGGTAATAATGATTTCATTCTTTTACCTATCCCTCCTGCTGTTATGATAACACTATACATTTTCATGTTTTAATATTACGTATTTTTTTTTCAAAAAAAAGGCCGTCTAAAAAGACGGCCAATCAAATATAATATCCTTGTTTCTTACTTCAATGAAGAAGAATCGTTCTTTGCTTTTTCGTTAAACTTTTTTTGCAAGTTCAACCAATAAAATAAACCAACAAATCCTAAAACAATTAATGAATAATTAAAAATATTTCCAATTGCATCAGCTTGTAAAAACTGGAAAGTCCATTGAAAAATATCTCCTAATCCTCTAAAAAATCCGTTAAATGTCATAGCTTACTGTATTTATATTAAGACAAATTAAGTTATTTTTTTTGACTTGAACAATGCTTTTTAATAAAACTGGTCTTATTTGAAGTTGTTCTAATCTACTTTTGAACTGATTCTACCAAGTTTGTTAACTCAACAAACTGTTCAACAGACAGTACTTCAGGACGTAAGGCAAGTAATTCACTTTCTAAACCTGTGTCTTTTATTAACGTTTTAATTCCATTTCGAATGGTCTTTCTTCTCTGCCCGAAACTCAATTTAATTATCTGTTTGAACAATTTTTCGTCGCATGGCAATGATTTTCGTTCATTTCTTGTACATCTAATTACTCCCGACTTTACTTTCGGTGGTGGATCAAAAACATGCTCATCAACAGTAAAGCAATATGAAATATCATAATATGCTTGCATTAAAACACTCAAAATTCCATATCTTTTTGATCCTGGTTTTTCTGCTATTCTTTCTGCAACTTCTTTTTGAAACATTCCCATTATTTCAGGGATTTGATCTCGGTAATCCAAACATTTGAACATAATTTGAGAGGAAATGTTGTATGGAAAATTCCCTACCACGGAAAACTGACCATCTCCCATTATCTCTTTTAAATCTGCTTTTAAAAAGTCGGCCTCAAATATTTTTCCTTTTAACTCTGGAATGTTTTCGTTCAGATAAACGATGCTTTCCTCGTCAATTTCCATTACAGAAACATCTAATTTTTGACCAATCAACAAATAAGTCAACGCACCCATCCCTGGTCCAATTTCTAAAACTCGCTTACAATCTTCGTGACTTCCGTATTGATTTGCGATTTTTCGGCAAATTCCTTTATCAACCAAAAAATGCTGACCAAGATGTTTTTTTGCTTTTACACTCATTTTTTAAATTCTTCAATAACCGTTAGCATCGTTCTAAATGCAGCAAATTTTCCTGCAAATTTTGAAGCATGTTCTGCTTGTAATCGAGGAGCATGTTCTTTTTTATAATTATCATATTGCTCTTGTGATTTACAGATATAACCAATTGCAAAAGTATATCCCCCTTGTTCCTCTGCGTGCACTCGTGCAATTCTAGCTTCTTCAAAATGTCCCGTTTTCATTACGTCGGGAATGTGTTCAGACCTCATCCATTCAATCCATTCTTCATGCACTTCTGGGTCTATACTAACAGTTACGTTATATAATATCATAAGGCAAAATTAAACAATCTAAAATTGGTTTCCCCTTTTCTGCTTAATAGGGTGATAATAATTGTTGTGGGTCTACAATTTGAAAGTATGTCGCCGAACTACCAACAAACAAAAACTTAGGTTTCATGGAGTTATTACTTTTAAAGGTATAGGACGTATTGATCGATGTTTCATAATTCTCATCAACAACACAAAAATGATAATTGAATTGTTTTGAGGGTGTTTCAGAAGCAGCAATACCATTCGGCTTTATATACTTCCCATTGTTTAAGCCGCAAACTGCTGTTATCACATCGCCGTCTTTAATTCGGAGGTCTACCTTGCTCCCTTTGGGTAAATAAACGCTAAATACTTTGCCATTTAATTTGTTTTCAGAAACATAAAACAAAACATCGTATTCTGAATCATTTTTGAAATAGCTTTGTAAACCATCCGCTCTTTTTAATAAATCTCCGATATTTCCATAACGATTCATTGTTTTGGTTCTATTACCACACGAATCAATTAATCCTTTAGTGTGAAGATCGGCATCTAAAATTAAATCTTTGTAAACACGTTCCATAACCGAATTTTTATGTGCCTTTCTTATTTGAACAGCGATTGAGTTGTTTATTGGCACACCTTGATCAATCTCATCTACAGATAATTCAAATCCATTATTCATTGTTTGAATGAGTGAATCAATTTCAATCCGTTCTTCTTTTGTGAATTTTTTAAACGACGAAGACCTTTCTCCAGCTTCATTTATGGTTTCACCAAAAGGCTTGAGGAAAATCAACAACCCAATGAAGAAAATAATTGCACCCGCTGACGTTCCTAAAACAATTCTCTTCCAATTTATTTTGGTTAATCTTTTTCCTTGGTTTTTGACAGAAAACTTCCCTTCTGACAGTTCATACCTCAATTCCTTAATCTTTTCGTGATGTTCTTTGTTGAGATTTAATTGAGATAATTGTTTAAACACCCAATTGGCAACTCTTGTTGTACAAGCTTCGGATTCCACAGCAAGTAAAATAGAGTCGACATAGTTTAATTTAATCGCATAACTTGCTTTTGAAAAACCATTGATTACTCCTAGAATCTCTGCCGTACACAAAGGCTGAATCAATGAAATTAAATGCGCTTCATCTTGAGAAGATTCCATCTTTGGTTTTAACTCGATCAAAGATTTAGAAATTGGTTCAAATAGTTTCGATTCAATTAATGGCCTTGTGTCTTCATCCAGAAGTAACAAATAAGATGCAGCAATCAGGTTCAATGAGTTTTCTTTCTTTATTCTTGATAAAAGAATTTCTGCAAGAAACGGTGTGACAAAAGATTTAAACTGATTAAATAGTTGGTGATTATTGATTGAATTAAGCTCTTCTAGCTTTTGAAAGTCAACCCTACAAAGAGCGTTCGATAACGTTTTGTTTTGATTAACCCAGCTATAAAAAAGGACTTCTTTGGAGCTTTTTAATCCAACTTGAAAATAATTAAAATCGGTTTCAGAAAACCCATTCTCAAGTGCGATTTTCTCTCCTTCAAGTTTTAATATGCTTGTAAAAGCTATGAAACCTTCATCAGAAAACAAATCACTTGCATGCTTATAAAAGGACTTGAATGTTTCTAATGGGATAAAGTTTGGCATTTACTCACGTTTCATTAAAAATACCCAAAATAATCCAAATCTATCTCAACGATTTAATCGCTCTTTGAACTTCAACGTCTTGCAAATTGTTTACCTCGTAAAATCCTTCTTCAATCCAAAGTTGTCTTGCAATTTCACTTTTCAAATGTTGTTGAACAAGCTTTTTACTCACCTTCATTTCAGAACGGTTGATTTTTATACCATATTCCTTTTGTGCGAACAACATAAAAGCTTCTAATATTTGATCCGTAACTTGAAAAGATTGAGCAAATTGAGAAGGAGACTTCCATTTCGATCGTTTTCCTTGCACAAAATCAAAAGCAAAGGTTGTAAATGCAGGAGAAAATCTTAGCTCTGCCAAATACCAGCTATTTCCCGTTGAATCGTATGGGACAAAAATGTCTGGCATAATTCCACCTCCACCATAAACAATTTTACCTTTTGGGGTTTTAAATTTCAATGAGTCAATAAACAAGGTTGTATCGATGTGATACATTTCACCATTATCTGCTCTTTCCATTTGGTCGCCATAATACTCATCCAAATCTTCGGAATATGGTTTTTGAATGCATCTTCCGGTTGGGGTATAATACCTTGCCACTGTAAGTCGTAAATTACTTCCATCTCTAAGTGGCATGTCTTCTTGTACCAATCCTTTTCCGAACGAGCGGCGTCCAACAATGGTTCCCCGGTCGTTATCTTGCAATGCTCCAGCCAAAATTTCTGACGCTGATGCACTGTTTGAGTTGATTAAAACAGCAACTTTAACATCTTTTAATGAACCATTTGCCGTTGATTTATAAACGTATTTACCCGAATGTTCGCCTCTCGTTTCAACAATTGGAATATTCGCTCTTAAAAATTCATCCGCAATATCTGTTGCCCCAGTTAAAATTCCACCGCCATTGTTTCTTAGGTCAATAACGAGTTTTTTCATTCCTTTTTGCTTCAAGTTAAAACTAGCAAATCTGAATTCTCTTGCAGTTTCCAAAGAAAAACGTTCAATTTTTATGAACCCTATTTCTTTATCAATCATATAAGCTGCAGTAACCGATTCGACTGGAATTGAACCGCGAATTACCTTTTTATGAATTGTTTTTCCATCTCGATACAATCCCAATTTAACAGCAGTTCCTTCTCTACCTTTGAGAAGGTCCATTATTTGATCGTTCGTAATTTTTTTCTTGGCAACTTTTTTTCCGTCTACAGTTAAAATCTTATCTCCAGCTTTTAAGCCCGCTTTCATTGAAGGGGAACCAGCTAAAACATTCGTAACACAAACTGTGTCTCTTATGATAAAAAAGCGTATTCCAACACCTCCAAATTTTCCTTCTAATTCTTCATTAATTGCTTTTAAATCTCTTGCAGGTATGTAATTCGAATGTGGATCAAGTTTGTGTAGCATATCACCAATTGATTTCTCAAACAATTCTTCACTATCAATTTCATCCACATAGCGTTTGTCTAGTATTTGAATTATATCTTGAAGTTTTTCATATTTAGATTGTCCGCCTGCCAATACTTTGGGTTGACCTGGAGATAATTTGTTTCCAAGCAACATACCAACAGCTAAAAATGCTGCCATCAATACCGGTAATAAAAATGTTTTATTCTTCATCTGCTACATCTTCAATTTGGATAACTTCAACACCCGCGCTACTAAGAAATTGAATTCCGCTTTCATCTTTATATTTATCAATGAAAACTACTTTTTCAATACCACTTTGAACAACCAGCTTACTGCACTCCTTACAAGGTGACAAGGTTAAATATAACGTTGCACCAGAACAATTATGCGTCGATTTTGCGACTTTCAATATGGCATTTGCTTCGGCGTGTAAAACATACCAATTTGTTTCACCCAATTCATTTTCACAACAATTGTCAAACCCGCTTGGCGTACCATTAAATCCATCAGAAATAATCATTCCCTCCTTAACGATAATGGCTCCAACTTGCTTTCTTTCGCAATGAGAAAGTTTTGACCAAGTTTTAGCCATTCTTAAATAGGCCTTGTCATATCTTAATTGTTTCGCTGTTTCTTTCATCATTGGGGCAAAATTAACATTAAATCGACAGATTTCGTTTTTGGAATTAAATAGAGGTACTCGTAAATTTATACCCTACACCTCTAATCGAATGAAAAAAAACAGGCTCTTTCGGATTTTCTTCAAATATCTTTCGAAAATGTAAAATGTAATTGTCGATGGTCCTTGATGTTGGAAACTGATCTTTTCCCCATACTTTATCAAGTATTTCGGTGCGAGAAATAACTTGTCCTTCTTTATCTTTAAATAATCTTATCAATTCAATTTCCTTCTTAGAGAGCGCCAACTCTTCTTTGTTTTTTTGATTAATAACCGTGTATGATTTAAGGTCTACAATATGGTTTCCTATTGAAACATTTTCTTCTTCCTCTTTCAGCACTTTAACATTCAATAAAACAGCAACTCTTAGCAGTAATTCTTCCAAATCGAATGGTTTTGGCAAATAATCATTCGCTCCTACTTTTAAACCTTCGATTCTATCGCTTGTTGTTCCTTTAGCAGATAAAAATAAAACAGGAACATCCGAAAAAAGGCGAATGTTTTTACAAATATCAATTCCGCTAATCTCGGGTAACATTACATCTAGTATAATCAAGTCGAATTTTGACTTTTGAAGCGCTATATTCGCTTCGTTTCCATTGCTAAAGTGAGTAACAGAATATCCTTCTAATTCTAAATTTAATTGAATCATCTCAGCCAAACTCAACTCATCTTCTACAACACAAATATTCATCATACTAAAATTCTTTTGCATAAAAATAATGATAACTGCTCTTTAAAAAAGACAACAAACGTTAAACGAGATAAAAAACAACTCATAATGCACTATTTTTCATTCAGAAAGGACCAGTTTTTATTTATTTTGAAGTACTTTTGCGCTTTCATTTAAATCTCAAAAACAACGAAATGAGTTCACGCAAAGAAATCAAATCAGCATTAATTTCAGTATTCGACAAAACGGGTTTAGAGCCGATAATTAAAGAATTACACAAAAATGGTGTCGTACTTTATTCAACTGGAGGAACCCAAGCTTTTATTGAAGGCTTTAATATCCCTGTCGTACGCGTTGAAGATTTAACTTCCTATCCATCAATTTTAGGTGGACGAGTAAAAACATTACACCCTAAAATCTTTGGTGGAATTTTAAATAGAAGAGATTTAAAAGATGATCAAGACCAAATTGCAGAATTTGATATTCCAGAATTAGATTTAGTTATTGTTGATCTTTACCCTTTTGAAGATACTGTTGCTTCAGGGGCAGATCATGATGCAATTATTGAAAAAATTGACATTGGTGGAATTTCTTTGATTAGAGCAGCTGCTAAAAACTACAAAGACGTTGTTATTATTCCATCAAAAGATCAATATGCTGAATTCTTAACAATTCTTGAAAACAATGGAAACACAACATCAATGGAAGAGCGAAAATCTTTTTCAAGAGATGCGTTTAATGTTTCTTCGCATTACGATACACATATTTTCAATTACTTCAACCAAGGAGAAAAAGAGGTTTTAAAACAAAGCATTCAAACAAACCAAGTTTTACGTTACGGTGAAAACCCTCATCAAAAAGGTATTTTTCATGGCGATCTTGACGCTATTTTTGACAAGTTGCATGGTAAGGAATTGTCTTACAACAACTTATTAGATGTTGATGCAGCGGTAAATTTAATGGGAGAATTTAAAACAGACGGTCCAACTTTTGCGATTTTAAAACACAATAATGCTTGTGGACTTGCAACAAGACCAACAATTCTTGAAGCGTATGTTGATGCTTTAGCTGGTGACCCTGTAAGTGCATTTGGAGGTATTCTAATTAGCAATGCTTTTATTGATCTTGCTACAGCAAAAGAAATAAATGAACTTTTTTGTGAGGTTGTAATCGCTCCGTCATACGATGTGGAAGCTTTAGAGTTATTAAAATCTAAGAAAAATAGAATTATCTTAATTCAAAAAAATGTTGAATTACCAAAACGCCAAGTAAGAACTATTTTAAATGGTGTTCTTGAACAAGACAAAGACTTTAAATCTGAAGTTGCTTCTGATTTAGAAACAATTACAAAGGTAAGCCCGACAGAACAACAAATTCAAGATTTATTATTCGCTAATAAACTTGTAAAACATACAAAGTCCAACACAATCGTTTTAGCAAAGAATGGACAGCTATTGGCATGTGGAACAGGCCAAACTTCGAGAGTTGATGCTTTGAGTCAGGCAATTCATAAAGCACAATCTTTTAATTTCTCTTTAGAAGGCGCTGTAATGTCTTCAGATGCATTTTTCCCATTCCCTGATTGTGTGGAAATTGCAGATAAAGCGGGTATTGTTGCTGTAATTCAACCAGGAGGTTCAATCAAAGACCAATTATCAATTGATTATTGCGATGCACATAATATGTCTATGGTATTTACTGGAAATAGACATTTTAAACATTAATTAGAAACTTTTTTTCTGAAAATCAGTATATAACCTCTATATTAGAAACGAAATACAAAACTTCAGACTCTACACGCTCGAAAACAAATGGGATTATTTAGCTTTTTAACACAAGAAATTGCGATTGATTTAGGGACGGCAAACACACTTATCATCATGAATGATAAAGTTGTTGTTGACGAACCATCAATTGTAGCAAAAGATATTCAAACAGGTAAAATTGTTGCCATCGGAAAAAAGGCACAGCAAATGCACGGGAAAACGCACAAGTTGATTGAAACTGTTCGTCCTTTGCGTGATGGTGTGATTGCCGATTTTCAGGCCGCAGAACAAATGATCCGTGGAATGATCAAAATGATTGGCACGGGTAAAAGTCTTTTTAATCCTTCATTAAGAATGGTGATTTGTATTCCTTCAGGTATTACTGAAGTTGAAAAAAGAGCTGTTCGTGACTCTGCAGAGCATGCAGGAGCAAAAGAAGTTTATCTAATTCATGAACCAATGGCTGCTGCAATTGGTATCGGAATAGATGTTGAAGAACCAATGGGTAATATGATTATTGACATCGGAGGAGGAACATCAGAAATTGCCGTAATTGCATTGGGTGGTATCGTTTGTGATAAATCAATTCGTGTTGCAGGGGATGATTTCACCACAGACATTGAAGAATACATGAGACGTCAACATAACATACTTGTTGGAGAAAGAACAGCTGAAGCAATTAAAATAAATGTTGGTGCGGCGATTTCAGAATTACAAGATCCGCCTGCAGATTATGCAGTTCAAGGTCGAGATTTAATGACTGGTATTCCTAAAGAAATTGTAATCTCTTACACAGAAGTTGCACATGCATTGGATAAAACAATTTCTAAAATTGAAGAGGCTATCTTAAGCGCTTTGGAAATGACTCCGCCTGAATTATCTGCTGATATATACAAAACAGGGATTTATTTAGCTGGAGGAGGTTCAATGCTACGTGGTTTGGATAAGAGAATTAGCTTAAAAACAAAGCTTCCTGTACATATTGCTGAAGACCCACTTAGAGCAGTTGCCCGTGGAACTTCTATTGCTCTTAAAAACATTGGAAGATATCAATTCTTAATTAGAGACTAAGTCTAATTTATTTCGTGAATAAAATTGTTGGGAGAAAGATTTTCAATCGATATTTTGAACGTTTTTCTTTTTACTTTTGTACATGCGTAATTTTTTAGCGTTTATTCAGCGTTTTCGTGTGCTTTTGGTTTTTGCAATCCTGCAAGGTGTTGCATTGTCTATCTATTTTACTTTTATTAGTTATCCGCGAGCACAATTTTTTACAACAGCGTCAAATATCAATGGTGCAACTTTAAAAATGAGAAATGAATTAACAAAGCATTTCAACTTGTCACATAATAACCAGCAATTACAAAAAGAGAATAGTCGTTTAAGGGCTCTTTTAAAACAATCCAATTACAAATTAGACAACAGTAAAATTACCATCAACGACACAAGTTATAAACGTCAATATGACTTTATTCCTGCCGTTGTTATTAACTCTACCTACGATAAAAGAAACAACTATTTCACATTAAATATTGGTTCTAAAGCTGGAATTAAAAGAGGAATGGGTGTTTTTTCTGATAAGGGTGTTATTGGAGTTGTTCATAATACTTCCGAACACTATGCGGTTGTTAAATCATGTTTGACTGAAAACATTAACATAGACGTAATGGTTGAAAAAACCGGTCAATTTGGATTGTTAAAATGGAATGGAAAAGACGCTAGAAGAGGAACAATGTGGGGCGTATCTAATGATACTCGTGTTAAAAAATGGTCGAAAATTGTAACTAGAGGCGGTGGCGGAATGTTTCCCCCTGGTATTCCAATTGGTAAAATTTCAAAAGCATCTCCTGTAGAAGGGCAACCTCTTTGGGATTTAACAATTTTATATTCTGAAGATTACAGAAGAGTTAGAAATGTTTATGTAATCACTAATTTGATGAGAACGGAACAAGAAACACTTGAAAACCAAATTGACGCTGACAACTAATGACAATCGCAATCAAACATATCATACGGTTTTTCTTATTTGCTCTAATTCAAGTACTTGTTTTAAATCAAATTGAAATTGGTTGGGGAATTCAGTTAATGATTTACCCTGTTTTTATTATGCTACTGCCTGTAGAATTGAGCGTATTTTATCTTCTATTGATTTCATTCATATTCGGAATGTTCATTGACAGCATGTCAAATTCCTATGGTCTTCACACTTCTGCATTGCTTCTTTTTGCCTATTTAAGACCCTTAATTTTTAAAGTTTTTGCTCCTCGTGATGGATACGATATTCTCTTGGAACCCAACATTTTTAATATGGGTAAAAAATGGTTTTATAAAACTTTTGGGATCCTATTGTTGATTCACCATTTTTGGTTCTTTTTACTTGAAATTTTCAAACTAAATGAAATTTTATTCGTGACTCAAAAAACGATTTTAAGTTTTATATTCTCGATGTTATTATGTGTTTTGGTTCAATATTTATTTATTCGAAATTCTAAGAATAATGCAATTTGATGCTCGAAAAAATGTAATAATCACCCTATTTGCTCTAATTGGCATTATTTATCTTGCCAAATTATTCTATATGCAAGTTGTAGATGATTCTTGGACATTAAGGGCACAGCAAATTGCTGAAAAACGAAGAGAAATAAACCCACCTCGTGCAGTCGTTTTTGATAGAAATGGGAAGAAAATAATATCGAATAAAACGTATTACAACTTGATGATGGTTGAGGCTGATATTGTTGATTTAGACACTGTCGCTTTTGCAAAATTAATAGGTTGGTCAGTTGAAGATGTTCGAAATCGCTTTAAAGATATCGTTGAAGGTGAAGGGAAATATACAAGTCCCCACACGGGAAAAACAACTTCAAACTATCAAAAAATTAGAGCATATCCGTTTATTAAAGAATTAACTGCAACTGAAATGTCTGCTATTGCTCCGCATTTAGACAATTATCCGGGGTTCTACGAAGATGTTTCAAGTATGCGGAATTATCCCTTTGCGAACGGAGCAAATATTTTAGGCTATTTATCTGAGGTTACTCGAGAAGAAATTGAAAAAGATAATTTTTATAAACCAGGTGGTATGATTGGTCGATCTGGTATTGAAAAATACTACGAAGAGCAATTTAGAGGAAAAAAAGGCGTCCATTACATCGTTTCATCTGCACTGAACAATACCGTAGGGTCATTTGAAGACGGAAAATACGATACTACCGCCGTTCAAGCACCACCTTTACATTTAGGTTTAGACGTTGTTTTACAAGGATACGGAGAAAAACTTCTTCAAAATAAAAAAGGGTGTATTGTTGCCATTGAACCAAGTTCGGGTGAAATACTAGCCATGGTTTCATCACCTAACTATGACCCAAACCTACTTGTTGGAAATCGAAAAATTAGAGAAAATTATCCAGCATTACTTAAAGATGAAAATAAACCTCTTTTTCCAAGACCTTTAGCCTCGGAATACATGCCTGGTTCAACTTTTAAATTAATCCAAGCACTTATTGGAATGCAAGAAGAAGTTATTACGCCTAAATCTGGTTTTCCATGTAACAAAAGTGTTGTAGGGTGCCATAACCATCCTTCTGCACAAGATGTGTCTCAGGCTGTACAGATGTCGTGCAATCCTTATTTTTACGCTGTAACACGTAAAATAATTCAACAAAATAAAAGCAAAAGTGATTTTAGAGATGCCGAAATAGGTTTGGGAAAATGGGCTGAATATATGCACAGCTTTGGACTCGGTAAAAGGTTAGAAACAGATATTATTGGAGTTAGACCGGGGGTGATTCCTGATCCTGCTTATTATGATAAATGGTATGGTCATTTACAATGGAAATTTTCGACAATACGTTCGATATCTATTGGTCAGGGGGAAGTTCAAATTACACCACTTCAACTGGCCAATGTTGCTGCAATTATGGCAAATAGAGGCTGGTATTATACTCCTCACTTTGTTAAATCAATTGGTAAAAATGGCCCATTAGATCTATACAAGGTAAAGCATAAAACAATGGTTGATCGTAAATACTTTGATTACGTAGTAGAGGGTATGAGGCGTGTTGTGCATGAAGCAGGAGGAACTGCTCGTTTAGCGCGTATTGAAAATATGATTGTTTGCGGAAAAACAGGTACAGTTGAAAACTATGTGGGAAGTGTTAAGCAAAAAAACCACTCGGTTTTTATTGCATTTGCACCCATGAATAATCCTAAAATAGCCATTTCAGTTTTTATTGAAAATGCTGGAGGAGGAGGTGGAACTTGGGCTGCTCCAACAGCAAGTTTAATGATTGAAAAATACTTAAACGGAGAAATAAAGGACAAGGCAAAAGAACAAAGAATATTGGATGCTGTTTTATTAAACCCAAACAAATAATGAGGCAAAATAACTCCATAACAGGTAATATTGATTGGTCACTTTTTAGCGTCTACATTATCCTTCTATTGATGGGAGTTGGAACCATCTACTCTGTAGCTTATGACCCAGAACATCCTTCAATTTTTGATTTTTCACAGAAATATGGAAAACAAATCATGTGGCTTTTTGTTTCGCTTTTTTTAGGCTTACTTGTTTTTCTTATTGACACAGATATCTATCGTAAATTCTCTTTACCCATTTACTTTTTTGTAATAGGCTTATTGGTAATTGTTCTTTTTATGCCTGCCGTAAATGGAGCAAGAGCTTGGCTAGGAATAGGATCAATGGGTATTCAACCCGCCGAATTTGCAAAAATTGGAACAGCAATACTTTTGGCACGCTTTATAAGTCAACTGAATCAAAAACAACTATCAACACGCGTTGTTTTAATTGCAAACGCAATCATCTTAGTCCCAATGGTTTTAATCCTTTTACAACCAGATGCTGGAACCTTTGTTGTGTTTACTTCCTTTCTGTTTGTTCTATACCGAGAAGGAATTTCTTACGACCCTTTAATTCTAGGTGTCGTTAACTTAATACCGGGTGTAAATTTTAAACAAACATGGGTGGGAACGCACTTTATCCCTATTTTGTTTGTTGTCATCTTTTTAAGTGTAGCAACTTTACTAGTAAGTAATGAAACCATTACACTTGATTTATTACCCAACATTGAATTCACAGGTTATTCAGGCGTATTATTTTTCCTTTTTATATTTTCTCTTTTAGGTTATTTGCTGATGCGTTTTTTACTTGCACGAAGAGACAGAGGACGCGCTTTAGCTATCGCTTTAATTGGTTTTGTACTAGCTGGTGGTTTAACTGCAGCTGTCAATTTTAGTTTTCAAAAACTGCCGCCACACCAAAAAGACAGAATCGAATTAGTTCTTGGACTAAAAGAAGATCCCGACGGAGACGATTATAATAGAAACAGAGCCATGGCTGCTGTTGGGTCAGGAGGATTATTAGGAAAAGGGTATCGAAACGCATCCGTTTCAAGCGTTCGAAGTAACCACGTTCCTGAGAGTGAAACCGACTTTATTTTTTGCCCTTTTGCTGAAGAATGGGGGTTTGTTGGTTCTTTTGTTTTAGTCTCATTGTATTTATTTATGATGTTCAAAATCATCATAATAGCTGAAAGACAACGCTCGAAATTTACTCGGGTTTACGCGTATTCTGTTGCAATGATATTATTCTATCATTTTGCCATTAATATTGGAATGAATATAGAGTTTGCACCGGTTATTGGAATTCCTTTGCCATTCTTCTCATACGGAGGGTCGTCTATGATGTCCTTTTCAATGATGATGTTTATTCTATTGAAATTAGACAGTCAGCGAAAAGACGTTTTGAATTAGAAACTCTTCCATTCAATTTCGTTAATTATCCTTATTTTTACTTACAGAATATCGTTCAGAATCATAATATGAAAAATAAAAAAGAGCATTTAGAATTTAGCCCAAAAACCAGAAAAGGTATCTACATCTTTTTATGGTTAGGAGCATTGTCGCCTGTTATCGTTATTTTTCTTTTGTTTATGTTTCAATCAGAAGATGATTTACCTTCGGTTGAATTATTGGAAAATCCACCAGAATTACTTGCTTCTGTGGTGTTAGCTGATGATGGTGAGACAGAGCTTGGTCGATACTGGCAAGTGAATAGAACGAGTGTAAACTACAAAGATATTTCACCTTATGTTTTTGATGCTTTAATCTCAACGGAAGATGAGCGATTTATGGATCATCCAGGAATTGACTTACGCGCATTAAGCAGAGCAGTAACAAAAATGGGTAAAGCAGGTGGAGCTTCTACCATAACCCAACAACTAGCAAAGTTGCTTTTCACATTACAAGAAAGAGAAAGAATTGCTCAGTTAAAAGCAGAAGGAAAAGAGATCTCTAATTCTGGTAGCGGAATTCTTAAACGTGTTAATGAAAAGGTAAAAGAAAATATTATTGCGTTGCGTTTGGAAGAGCGCTATACGAAGGAAGAAATTATTACGATGTATTTGAATCAATTTGACTTCTTATACAATGCTGTTGGAATTGAAAATGCAGCGAAAGTTTATTTTAATAAAAAACCAATAGACCTTACAAAATCAGAAGCGGCAATGCTTGTAGGTATGTGTAAAAATCCTTCATTAATTAACCCTTACACTTACCAAATTAAAAACTACAGAACTAAAATTGCCTTAAACAATAACATTTCACCTGATCAAGTGTCGAGAACTCAAGTTGCAGAACTAAGAGCCGAAGATAGTTTAAGAGCAGTAAAAAGAAGAGACCAAGTGCTCTATCAATGGCTTAAAAACAGTGAAAAAGATAACAAAGCTTTAAAAAATAAATTAACCAGAGAAGAATATGAAAAATTAAAAGCATCTGGTGTTCAAACTGACTATCAAGTAGTAGATCATAAAAACGGTATGGCTCCATATTTTAGAGAATCATTACGTTCTGAAATCACTAACTTATTTAATGAGAAAAAAGAAGATGGTTCTTTAAAATATGCTAAAAAAGATGGTTCGGCTTACAATGTTTATAGTGATGGTTTAAAGATCTATACTACCTTAAATGTTGAAATGCAAGATGCTGCTGAAAAAGCCCTAAAACGTCATCTTAAAGAGGACCTTCAGCCTGAGTTTACGAAAAACAATTCGAAAGTAAAACGTTTCCCATTCTCTGACTATCAAGTTACAGATGAAAGAGTAGAGAGTTTAATGAATAGAGGTCGTAAAAATTCTGATAGGTATAGAGCACTAAAAGAACAAGGGTTCTCAGAAAAGGACATCGTAGCAAATTTTGATGTTCCAGCACCAATGACTGTCTTTTCATGGGGGGGTGATATTGATACTGTATTAACTCCTAACGATTCGATAAGATATTATAAAAACATTTTAAGAGCAGGCCTACTTTCTGTTGAACCTGCTACTGGGTTTGTTAAAGCATGGGTGGGTGGAGCTGATTTCAATCATTTTGCCTACGACCAAGTGAAATTAGGTAAACGTCAGGTTGGATCTACCATTAAACCTTTTGTTTACTCAACTGCAATTGCAATGGGAGTTGTTAAACCTTGTACTAAATTTACAGCAGGAAGTTCTTTCTGTGTTGATGTTCCAACAGGAAATGGTGAAGCAGAAAAAAGATGGTGTCCAAGGGGTGATATTCCTGCAAATGCTTCCGTTGCTTCCGGTTTAGCTATTTCTAGTAACCCTGTAACCGTTGCCGTAATGTCAAAAATGGGCGGATTGTCAGGGCCAAAAAACATCTCGAAACTATTGAAAGATGTAGAAATTGAATTGCGCCCAGAAGATGAAGTTCCGTCTATGTGTTTGGGAATTATGGATCTTTCATTATTTCAAATGGTTGGAGCACAAGCAATGTTTGTAAACCAAGGTATTTATACGAGACCAACAACTATTTTAAGAATTGAAGATAGAAATGGTAACGTAATTTATAGCGCTGAGCCATACACGAAAGAAGTAATGAACTCTAGCGTTGCATACACAACTCTAGAAATGATGAAGGGTGTTGTCCAGTTTGGTACGAGTACTTCTTTAAAATGGCATCCTAAATGGGGTGGTATTGATGCTCCAACAGCTGGTAAAACAGGAACAACACAAAATAACTCTGATGGTTGGTTTATGGGATTAACTCCAGAACTAGTGACGGGTGTTTGGGTTGGAGCAGAGGACCGAGACGTTCGCTTTAGATCTATGACCTGGGGACAAGGTGCTAGAATGGCCTTGCCTATTTATGGTTATTACATGCAGGCTGTTTATAAGAGCAAAAAACTGAACCTTTCAAAAGCAGATTTTGAAGCACCAATTGGTTATGACCCTTCAATCTACAGTTGTGAGGGAGATAATAGTGGTGAAAACTTACCAAACTTTGGTATCTAATATTGAATGATGAATAAAGTAGTAAAGAACGCAGAAGAAGCATTAAAAGGACTTGAATCTAACATGACTTTAATGCTAGGTGGATTTGGTCTTTGTGGAATTCCTGAAAATTCTATCGCAGAAATGGTTAAGATGAAAGTAACAGGATTAACATGTATTTCAAACAATGCTGGAGTTGATGATTTTGGTTTAGGATTGTTACTTCATGGAAAGCAAATTAAAAAAATGATCTCTTCTTATGTTGGTGAAAATGCCGAATTTGAAAGACAAATGCTTTCTGGTGAATTAGAGGTTGACCTTATCCCTCAAGGTTCTTTGGCTGAAAGATGTCGTGCTGGTGGTGCTGGTATTCCTGCGTTTTTCACTCCTGCCGGTTACGGGACTGAAGTTGCTGAAGGAAAGGAAGTGCGTATATTTAATGGAAAACCACACATCTTAGAAGATGCGCTTACGGCAGATTTTGCAATTGTAAAAGCGTGGAAAGGAGATACTGAAGGGAATCTTGTCTTTAAAGCAACTGCAAGAAATTTTAATCCAATGATGGCTATGGCTGGGAAAATTACTGTAGCTGAAGTGGAAGAACTTGTTCCAGCGGGAGAATTGGATCCAAACTTTATACATACTCCGGGAATTTTCGTACAACGAATTTTCCAAGGAGAAAAATTTGAAAAGAGAATTGAACAAAGAACCGTTCGTCAAAAATAAATAACATGGCATTAGATAAAATAGGAATCGCAAAACGAATTGCTCAAGAGTTACAAGATGGTTGGTACGTTAACCTTGGAATAGGAATTCCAACACTTGTTGCCAATTTTATTCCTGAAGGAATTGAAGTTGAATTTCAATCTGAAAATGGAATTTTAGGAATGGGTCCATTTCCTTTTGACGGAGAAGAAGATGCCGATCTAATTAACGCAGGAAAACAAACGATAACTGCCAATAAAGGGGCGGTGTTTTTTGATTCTGCTATGTCTTTTGCAATGATCAGAGGTCAACACGTGCAGCTTACAGTTCTTGGAGCAATGGAGGTGTCACAAAATGGAGACATCGCTAATTGGAAAATTCCAGGAAAAATGGTGAAAGGAATGGGTGGTGCTATGGATTTAGTGGCTTCTGCAGACAACATCATCGTTGCCATGATGCATACAAATAGAGCTGGCGAATCAAAACTTTTAAGCAAATGCTCATTACCGTTAACAGGTGTTGCTTGTGTTAAAAGAGTTATTACAGATTTAGCTGCCATTGAAATTAAGGATGGAAAATTTTATCTTCTAGAACGCGCACCTGGAGTAAGTGTTGAAGAAATCATCAATGCTACAGAGGGAGAATTAATCGTTCCTGAAAATGTTCCTGAAATGAGTTTATAGAACCTTTATGCTTGATTTATACAAATTGCAGATTATTGAATCAATAACAATCGTTATTGCTTATGTCTTAATTCGATTGTTATTTGCAAGCTTAATTAAGCGTTCTGCTAAAAAATTCAGTTACCAAAAAAGAAGAATTACACTCATTAGAAAAGCAACGTATCTCTTTATTAGTTGCTTGGCTTTTTTATTGATTTTATTAGTTTGGGGGGTAAAACAGCATGAACTATTCTTTTTCATGTCTTCTACAATTACTGTTATTGGAGTTGCATTTTTTGCGCAATGGTCTCTCTTGTCAAACACAACAGCTTCACTGATTATATTCTTGAATCACCCCATAAAAATTGGTGATAAAATTGAAATTATTGAAGAAGATGATAATATCATTGGGGTAATTAATGATATTGGTTTGTTCTTTATAACGATAAAAACTGAAGAAAAAGAAATACTGACAATAACCAATACCCTTTTTCTTCAGAAGTTAGTTAAGATCACAAATCAATCATAAAATTCAACTGCACCAGACTCTACGTCGTACATTGCACCCGCTAGTCCAATTTCATGATTTTTAATCATTTCATCCAATACTGGACTTTGTTTACGAATGTTTTCCATCGTTAACAAAACATTGTTTCTTGATACATTTTCTACAAACTCTGAGTTACCAGAATTTCTATTTTCTTTTGGTTCCAAAACACTGTCTACTGCAGGTTTAATTTTAGAAATTAACTTTGTTAAGTTTCCTAGTTTTGCATCATCACAAGCACCTTTTATTGCACCACACTTGGTGTGACCAACAACCAAAACTAATTTTGATCCTGCAATTTTACATGCAAACTCCATACTTCCAAGTATGTCTTCGTTAACAAAGTTTCCTGCAATTCGAATACTAAAAACATCTCCTAAACCTTGATCAAAAAGAATTTCTGTAGAAACTCTAGAATCGATACAACTCAATACCACGGCAAAAGGAAATTGCCCTTCGCTTGTTTCATTTACCTGCTGTAATAAATTACGATTTGCCTTTAAATTGCTTTGAAAACGGATGTTCCCTTCTTTCAAATATTGCAATGCTTTTTCAGGCGTCATTGTCGATTGCGACTCTTCTGTATGTGTTCTCATTCTTTTGTTTTTTAATAATCTGCTGTTAATTTATCTCCTCGGTTTAACAACTCTACTGTTATTCCCTTTTGTTTAGCTGCAATTTTAAAATTGTCTATGATTTCGAGTACATCGTAATCAATCATCGTTGATTTACTCATGTCAATTGTCAACGCCGTACCATTTGGAAGTTTATTTAATTCCTCCAAAATCGCACCTTTATTCAAGAAACTAACTTCCTCTGCTAAGGTCATTTTTACATTGTGAGGGTCTTCTTTCGATTCTCTATGTAGAAAGTGTGAATTTTGATAGCTTCTTCTTAAAAGGATTATCACCGCAGCAAATACACCCAGAGCAATTCCTTTTAACAAATCTGTAAATACAATTCCGACAATTGTTAGAATGAATGGAATAAACTGATCCCAACCAAGCTTGTGCATTTTCTTGAACAAAGTAGGTTTGGCAAGCTTGTATCCAACTACCAACAAGATACACGCTAAAACTGCAAGTGGAATTAGGTTCAAGACAAACGGAATAAAGGCAATACAAATCAACAAGAATAAACCATGTAATATGGCCGACATTTTTGACTGACCTCCTGATTGAATATTTGCCGAACTACGCACAATTACTTGTGTAACTGGCAAACCTCCAATTAATCCAGAAATAATGTTTCCTGAACCTTGCGCAAGTAATTCTCTGTTTGTGTTTGTTGTTCTTTTATGCGGGTCTAGTTTATCTGTTGCCTCCACACTTAAAAGCGTTTCAAGGCTGGCAACTACAGCAATTGTTATCGCTACAATCCAAACTTCAGGATTAGAAATTGCTGAAAAATTAGGGAAAGAAAACAATTGTGTAAAGCCAGTAAAACTCTCAGCTACTGGAACGGTTACTAAATGCTTTGCTTTAATGCTAATTTCAGGAAAATAGTTACTCGTTACTATTTGAAAAATAATTCCAACTGTTACAGCAACTAAAGGACCTTGAATTAATTTAAAAATTTTGTGCTTCTTCGTTAGGTACAAATCCCAAAATAATAAGATAGACAAAGAGATTACACTAACGATCACTGGACCTGGTGAAATGTAATAAATCATGTGAAACAATTCACTGAATGTATTTTGACCGTCTGGCTGAAAAAAGTCTAAATCTCCTTCGTAATCTGCATCATAACCAAATGCGTGCGGAATTTGCTTTAAGATGATAATAATACCAATCCCTGTCAACATTCCTTTAATCACCGAAGACGGGAAGTAATAACCAATAATTCCCCCTTTTAAGATTCCTAGTAAGATTTGAAACAATCCAGCCAATAAAACTGCTAAAAGAAAAACATCAAAAGCACCCAAGGATTGTATCGCAGACAAAACAATTACAGCCAAACCTGCTGCTGGACCAGAAACACCTAGTGCTGAATTACTTATTGCTCCAACTACAACTCCCCCTACAATACCGGCAATGACACCTGAGAACAATGGTGCTCCACTTGCTAGAGCAATTCCTAAACACAGCGGAACAGCAACAAAAAACACGACAATACTTGCCGGAAAATCTTGTCGAATATTTGAGAATAGTCCTGTTTTTAAATCTTTCATACTTATTAAATTCATTTTAAGAGTACGAAGATGCATGTTGAGAATTAAAACGAGATTAATTCCACATTAAAACGAGATTAGAATTTCATGGTCGTTGGCAATTGAATCGTTATTTTAGTCCCTCGATCGATTTCAGAATCAATAGTTAAAATCCCCTGATGAATTTTTATAATTCTAGCGCATAAAGAAAGTCCGATGCCAGAGCCCTTGATATTAATTGCATTTGAAGCGCGATAAAAAGGTTCCATTATTTTGTTGATTTCAGATTTTGGAATGCCGATTCCTGAATCAATAATGCATAATTCAATTTGCGAATCGTTCATTTTAACCGAAAGTTCTACGGTTTTATTATTCGAAAATTTAACTGCATTATCTACCAAGTTTTGAAGTGTTGAAATGAATAAAACTTTATTCACCGTAATTTGTGAGTCCGGCGAAATGATGTCGTCTATCGTTAGTTTTATGCGAGCATCAGAATTAACGAATCGATATTCAACTATAAATTCTTCCAATAGCTGAAGAACACTAACCGGTTCAAATAAAATTGTATGTGCATTTGAATTGACTTTCGATAATTGCAACAAGTTATTTACTGTAACATTCAATTTTTCTGCTTCAAGCATGATTGTGTTTAATGACTCTTTGTACTCTTCAGTAGTTCTTGTTTTAGAATTTGTTACTTCTGCCTCTCCTAAAATAGTCGTTAATGGGTTTTTTATTTCATGAGATGCATTCCGAATAAACGCTTTTTGAGATTCAAATGACTTCTCTAACCGTTCAAAAAGACTGTTAAAAGCAAATGCCATTTTCCCAATTTCATCGTTTGCATTTGCAACGTCTATGCGCTGACTCAAGTTTTGAGCTGACATATTGTTTGCGCTTTCAATTGTTTTAGTAATTGGCAATAATGCGTTTTCAGAAATAATAAATCCACCCATAAAAATTATCGGTATCCCAATTAAGATAATAAGAATGATTAGTCTTTTTAGAAAAGAAAGAAACTCATGTCCAACCTCATCATAAGCGGTAACAATAATGATATTATCCTTCCCTCCAATTTGAAATTTTCGGCTATATCCCTCAATTTTTCCCTTTTTGAAGTAGCTTCTTTTACTTTTTTGGATTTTCTCTTTAACCTCGGAAGAATAATCGCCTTTAAATTGAGTGACAGTACCCTTTTCTAAAACAATAAGTTCCTCTTTTTCTTGGGGTAATGTATGCAAAAATTGATTCGTAATTCTTTCAAGCTCCTCTTTGTTGTACGATTCCTTTTCCAAAAATAATTTTTCGGTAATTACAACGCGCTTTTGAAGTTTTTCTTTGAAATTATTTGTTCTATTTCTTGAAGCTAAAACATACACTGAAAGACCAAAAGAAATAAAAATTAAGCTACTTATGATTGAAAATTTTAATGCGAGACGTGTACTAATTTTCATTTCTCCGATTTTAAAACATAACCCATTCCAATAACCGTGTGTATTAATTTTGACTGAGATTCTGTTTCAATTTTCTTTCGCAAATAGTTTACATAAACGTCAATCACATTCGTCCCCATATCAAATTCAACTTCCCAAACATTTTCTAAGATATTGGTTCTAGAGACAACTCTGTTTTGATTTTGCAGCAAGTATTCTAATAACCTAAACTCTCTTGCGGTTAGGGTAATTAATTTGCCGGCTCTAACAACTTCCTTTTTATCAAGATTCATTTCTAAATCAGCTATTTTTAGAACGTTTGCCGATCCCTTCAAATTGATTTTTCTTCTGTTAAGTGCTTTCAATCGCGCTAATAATTCTTGAAACTTAAATGGCTTTGCCAAATAATCATCTGCTCCAGACTCCAGCCCTAAAACAATGTCATCAGTCGTTCCCAACGCCGTTAACATCAATATTGGAATGTGCTTGTTTGCGCTTTCTTTAATGCTTTTGCAAACTTCTATGCCATTCATTCCTGGCATGATAACGTCTATCATAATAACATCAAAGTCGCCTTGTTTTCCAAGAGAAGAACCTGTAGTTCCATCAAAGGCCTGTGTTACATGATGCCCGTCCTCTTCAAGTCCTCTTTTGATAAAAGAAGAAACCGACGACTCATCTTCAATCACTAATATTTTCATGATTTATAAAAATTCATTTCATCCATGTATTTAAAAACTGGTTCTGTAATTAAATACTCCGGACTTTGCCCTTTGTTAACGATGCTTCTTATTTGACTTGATGAAATTTTCATCACAGGAACATCTTCACATCGTATCACATTTGGATGCGAAACAACCGTTTCCAAACCTTTTGAATTTGGAGATTTAAGTTCTTGTTCCGTTAAAACTCTTGGATAAACATAAACTTTATGATTATCCAATATTTCTTCATAATTGTACCATTTATGGAAAGTACGAATGTTGTCTTCTCCCATAATTAGTGAAAAATTATTTTGAGGGTATTTCTCTTTGAGGTATGCTAAGGTTTTAACGGTATAATTCGGCTGTTGTAATTTAAATTCAATGTCGGATGATTTTAAAAGTTGATTTCCTTCAATGGCGATATTAACCATCGCTAATCGATGATGGTCTGCCAATAAATTACTTTTTTGTTTTAATGGATTGTGCGGAGAAACTACAAGCCAAATTTCGTCAAGTTCCGAATTTTGAGCCATGTAATTAGCAATAATTAAATGACCAACATGGATTGGATTAAATGAACCAAAATACAACCCTATTTTCATCAGTTTTCAATAAATGATTGAACGATATCTTTTGCTTTGAGACAGGCCGAATCTAAATCATCATTGACTAAAACAACATCAAAATCGTCTGCGAACATCAGCTCATTTTGAGCTTTATCCATTCGTTGTTTTATTTTTTCTTCCGTTTCGGTACTCCTACCTCTCAATCTTTTTTCAAGCTCTTCATAACTTGGAGGTTTCACAAAAATGGCTAAAGCATCTTCCTTAAATTCCTTTTTCAAATTCAACCCACCAATAACATCTACATCAAAAATGACAACTTTGCCTTGTTCCCAAATTCGTTCCATTTCTGACTTTAAGGTGCCGTAAAAGTTATTTGTGTAAACCTCTTCCCATTCTACAAATTCATTATTCTGAATTCTTCGTTTGAATTCATCTTGACCTAAAAAATAATAGTCAACGCCATCTTTTTCATTTGGTCTTGGCGAACGGCTACAGGCAGAGATTGAAAACTCCAAACCCAATTCTTCCGCAAGTAAATTATGTACAATCGTTGTTTTACCTGCGCCTGATGGAGCAGAAAAAATAACACACTTTCCTTTACTTTTTAGACTCATACGATTACAATGTATTTAAAATCTGTTCTTTAATTTTTTCTAAATTGTCTTTCATCCCAATCACTAATTTTTGCATTTCAGCGTGATTGCTTTTACTACCTAAAGTATTTATTTCTCGACCAATTTCTTGACCGATAAAACCTAATTTTTTCCCAGACTCATTTGTTTTCATTGTTTCTTGAAAATAATCCAAATGATTTGAAAGTCTCATTTTTTCTTCAGAAACATCCAATTTTTCGATGTAGAATATCATTTCTTGCTCAAAACGATTGTCATCATAACTTTCTGTCGCCAGGTCTTCCAATCCTTTTTTCATTCTTTCACGAATGATATCGATTCTTTCTTGCTCGTATTGTGGAATTTCTGCTAAAAACTGTCTAATTTCTTCTATTCTCTCATTGAATTCTTTCTCCAGCTCTTCCCCTTCTTTTCTTCTGAAATTATTGATGTTTGCAGCAGCTTCTTTAACAAGTGTAATAAACCAATCTTTTTCTTCTTCGCTAATTTCCTCTTTGGTGTTTGTTAGCACATCTGGCATACGCATTATTTGCGTCAAATAATCGTTTGATGACTCTCCTATGAGTTCATTAAGCGATTTTAATTCTCGGTAATATTTTTCTGCTAGCGTCTTATTAATTGAGATTGGCGACTCGTCCCCAATACTATCAATGTTAACATAGATATCAATTTTTCCTCTTCCCAATTCATTCGAAACAATCTTTCGGGCGTCTCCTTCCACGGCTTTATAGTCGGACGGAATTCTTGAATTTAAATCAAGTGATTTACTGTTCAGCGATCTAATTTCCACTGAAACCTTTTTGGATTGAAAACTTCCTATGGCTTTACCATAGCCTGTCATTGATTTTAACATTGAGTTGTTTTTTTGTAAAGGTACAGAAAATCACTGAATCCACTATGTACGGGCTTCTAGGTTCTTTTCTTTTTGAAACTGGTGGAAGACGTAATGTATACCCCAACAAAGATGAGTAACATATAAACTATCTTTTCGAGCGTGATGGTATCTGTATAATCTTCGGAAATACCCATTTTATAAAATAACAAGGCGAAAATCATGACCAAAACAGGTTGAAGATAAATATAGGCACTTGAAACAGATGGACTTAAATACTTCAATCCATACATCGTTAGTAAATAGGTGAAAAAGGTAACACCAATAATCACATAAATAATTTTCATAACGACATCAAAAGGAATGCTTCCAAATTCAGTAGCGAAAAACTCTGTTAAAGTGGGTGGATAAAGTAAGATAAATGTCACACCAAATGAAAACACATATGTAATAACGGTTAAAGGAGAATATTTTTGCATCAATGGTTTTGCTATTACCAAGTACACTGCATAACTAGCGGCATTAATAAACAAAAAGAGGTCTCCAAGCATTGAATCTCCTTTGCCCGTTCCGGCAGTTAGGGTTAATAAAATAGCCCCTGTTGCACCTAAAAAAATACCTATCGATTTTTTAACTGTGATCTTTTCTTTGAGTAAGAAATAGGAAAGAATGACAACCAGAATTGGATTTACTGTCATTATAATTCCAGAGTTGATAGAGGACGAAAGATTAAGTCCGTGAAAAAAACACAATTGGTTGATTGTCACTCCAAAAAGACCGCAAAATGCCAACAAAACGAAATCCTTTTTTGCCACCTTTTCTCGAACAAAAAATGTTTTTACAATCCAGAAAAGAATTGTAGCTCCCAATGCGCGAAACAAAATAAAAACATTTGGCGTTAAATAATTCGGCATTACACCTTTCGCGATTACATGACTTGCACCATACAAAGCATTCACAAAAAATAAGGCAAGGTGAGCCCTGAAGAGATTCGGCATTTTAAAATTTATTTTTATTCAAAACTTTGAATCGCAGCGGCAACAACTTCTTTACTATTGCCAATAAAAACAGAATCTCCATTAATAATAAACGGGCGACTTAAAAAAGTATATTCTTCCAACATCAATGCTTTAAAATCTGCTTCCTTCAAGTTTTTGTCTTTTAAGCCAAGAGATTTATATTTCATTGCTTTTTTTGAAAACAACGCTTCATATGAACCTACTTTTTCTTTCAGAAAGTCGAGTGTTTTTTCATCAATGTTTTCCTCCTTAATGTTTTGGAGAACTACGTCTGAAGTTAGATTCAACGATTTTAATATTCGTTGATTTGTTGAGCACGATTTAAGGTAATAGATTTTTTTCATACTACCTCCCCTGTTGTGTGTTTCGATCTTGATCATTTATTTCAACAGGCGGACAACCTTTCGCCTTTTTTTCGAAAAGGAACATGTATTTAACATGAAACAATACAGGCCAATAATTTGATGAAAACCACTTTAACGATGGATTTCCGTTGTGCCACTCATTGATTCCTAAAATTGGAGTTCTAAAGCCAGGAATTAAATAGCTTCCTCTTTTTAATTTAAACCCAAAACCAAGACCATAATGAAGTTGTGCTACGAGCGGATCGTGGTAATGAACAGATGAAGAATAAGGTGCAGAAAATGTATTGTGATAATCAGAAGTTTGATCTGCTGTTATTACTCTGTAATCAACGTTAACACCTAAACTGTTGTCTAAAAAGAATTTTGGGGTGCGTTTAAAATTGATGTTTTTATGCAAAGTGAATCTAACGTATGCATAACCGTTATAAAAATTGTCTTTCCCTTCCAAAGAAGAAACCACATTGCCAAATGGATCTGTAAAGTTTAAAAGTGTAGACTCCTTCCCGCCAATCAATTTAAATCCTAATCCCCAATCATAATAACTAACCAAAACCGCTTTTAACCATAAGGATAACTTTGATCTTTTTTTCGGAAAATGAATCATTCCCAATTCACCATAAACACCGATTCTTCCTGATGGGTCGATGGTATAATTTCCTCTTCCAACGGATCCGTTAAAATCAATTGTTTCGTTGTTTTTATCCAGGCGAGTTAGGGTGTAAGTTGGTCCAAATTGAAATTGCATTCCAACATTTCGAAGTGCTCTAAAATCTCTTGTCCCAAAAGCATCTCTTCTTTTTGAGGGCGTTAAATCTCTTTGTGAAAAAGAGGCAAGAGTTACAAACAAACAAACGATTGCTATTAGTTGTTTCATTCTTTAAATTTTACTTAAAATTAATTCCATTACCTCCTCAGAATCCCATTTATCTTCAATATTTGGAGTTTTTAAAACTTTCTTCATTATTGCATCTTGACGTTTACCTGTTTCCAACGCAACGCTGTAACGAATATTACTAAACGTTACCATGGAGTATAACGGCATCCACTTATCTGGATACAGTTCTGAGAATTTTGCTTCAATTTTTTTCTGAAGTAAAAACATCGGATCTGCCACAAAGTCACGCATTACATGATAGTTATGCAAGGATAAATCCTGCAAAGCATCGCCATCTGGTTTTCTTAATACGCTGTATTCTTCAAAAACTTTTTCCCAATTTTCATTGTGTTTAAGCATTAACTCCCACATTACTGAGCAATCTTCAAAACCACCATTCATTCCTTGTCCGTAAAAAGGTACGGTTGCATGCGCTGCATCTCCCATCAATGCAGTTTTCCCATCATGCCAAGGATAAGACCTCATAATTGCTAACGAAGATAACGGATGATCTTCCCAAACATCTGCAATGTTAGGCATCATTTGGTAAAAATCTGGAAATGTATTTTTGAAAAACGCATCAACTTCTTCATTGGTATTTACTTTATCGAAAGCACTTTCATCACCCGAATGGGGCATAAATAATGTGCATGTGAACGATCCGTCTTCATTTGCAAGCGCAATCAACATAAATTTTCCTCTTGGCCAAATGTGAAGTGCATTCTTGTCTAGTTTATAGCTTCCATCTTCGTTTGCTGGCAATAGAATCTCACGATAACCATCAGCAATAAAATTTTGACTAAAATTAAACCCATCAATTTTTTGAAAAGCCTTATATCTAGCTGCTGAAAAAGCACCATCACACGCAAAAACAACATCTGCAGTCACTTCAAATTGCTGATTCGTTTCTTTATCTTTTAATGATACAATTCCCGCTTTTGTATCAACGTCAATGCATTCATGATTGTAATAAATAGCAGCTCCACCATCTGCTTCAGCGATGTCCATCATTCTAGCATTTACACCTCCTCTTGAAATGGAATAAATTGCCTGACCTTCTTTACCATAAGGTTGATACGTAAGCTTTCCTTCCATATCGTGCATTATTCTGCCAGTCATTGGAATTGCAATGTCTCTTATTTTATCTCCAACTCCAACTGTATCTAAAGCCTTCCAGCCTCGTGTACTTAATGCCAAGTTAATTGACTTTCCGGCTGAAATTTCAGCTTTACGGATGTCACTGCGACGTTCATAGATGGCTACTTTATATCCTGCTTTTGACAAATAAACAGCCCATAAAGAACCAACTAATCCTGCTCCAATAATAATGGCAGATTTTTCTTTTCCGTTATTCATTTTCTCTTCCATCCTTTAGAATATGCTGTGTCAAAAAATTCATTCCGACTACGTTGTGCTAATTTTTTTTTGTGAATTACATTACTCATCCTCCATAAAACGATACCGCCAATTAATACAATTGAGGTTTGGATTACCACACTCATGTAGGAAGACATTTCACTAATGTTTCCTGCATATTTTGCTTTTATAAGTAATGCTATTTCTTCCATTTTTATTGAATTGCTGCTTCTAATCGCTGTCCAAATTTGAAACAATCAGTATAGTTGTTATACAAAGGTGCTGGAGCAATTCTAATCACATTTGGTTCTCTCCAATCTGCAATCACTCCTAACTTAGTTAATTCATCAAACAACGCTTTTCCTTGGCCATGAACCAAAATTGACAATTGAGCTCCTCTTTTTGTTTTATCTTTTGGAGTAATGATTTCAAAGGTGCATCTATCTGCATTTTTCTTAGAAATATCTTCAATAACAAACTCTAAATAAGCCGTCATTAAATCTCTTTTTTCACCAATTCTATCCATTCCTGCAGCGTCAAAAATATCCAACGAAGCTAAATGTGCTGCCATTCCTAATACCGGAGCGTTGCTTAATTGCCATCCTTCAGCACCTTTCATTGGGTTAAATCCTGGTTCCATTAAAAACCGCGTTTCTTTATCATAACCCCACCAGCCTGCAAATCTTGGCAAATCAGTGTTGTACTCGTGACGTTCGTGAACAAAAATCCCTGAAACACCACCTGGAGACGAATTCAAATACTTATATCCACACCACGCCGCAAAATCTACTCCCCAATCGTGCAATTTTAAATTGATATTTCCAGCAGCATGTGCAAGGTCAAAACCAACCTTTGCACCAACTTTATGTCCTGCTTTGGTAATCGTTTCCATATCAAACAGCTGGCCTGTGTAATAGTTTACACCGCCAATCATAACAAGTGCCAACTCGTTACCAACCTCAGCAATCTTATTTAAAATATCTTCTTCTCGAATTAGGTGTTCTCCTGCTCTTGGAGCAATTTCAATGATGTGTTCTTTTGTGTCTAATCCGTGAAATTTAACTTGAGATTCAAGCATGTATTGATCACTCGGGAATGCTTTTGCTTCACAGATAATTTTTGTTCTTTTTGTCTCTTTGTTTGGTCGGTAAAAAGAAACCATTAACAAGTGTAAATTTGTTGTAAGTGAATGTGTTACAACCACTTCTTTAGGGAGAGCTCCAACCACTTTTGCTGCCTTTTCTGTTAAAAACTCATGGTAAGAAAACCATGGTTTTTCTGCCAAAAAATGACCTTCAACGCCATACTTAGACCAGGCATCAAGTTCTTCTTTGATGTATTTCTCAGTCGATTTTGGTTGTAAACCCAATGAATTTCCAGTAAAGTAAACCATGTCATTCGATAAGAAATTGGGAAAATGAAATTTCTCTCTAAAGTCTTTAAGTGGATCATTTTTGTCCATTTTTAAAGCAAATTCCTGTGAGTTTTCGAAGATTGACATAGCTAAAATTCTATTATTTAATGATTAATAACAAATTTAATCAATCTACACGACTAAACCCGAAATACCAGAACCAACTTTTAACAGTTGAATGTTCTTTTGTTCAATAATTATACGCTTTGAATTTCGTAAATTTGCCAAAAACAGAAACAGATGGCAGTACAAAGCAAAGTAAATAGAGAACGATCAAATAAATTATTTGAAAAAGCACAATCATACTTTCCTGGTGGAGTTAACTCTCCTGTACGTGCATTTAAGTCTGTTGAAGGGTCGCCTATTTTTATTAAAAAAGGAGATGGGTGTTTTATTTGGGATGAAGACGGAAATAAATTTATTGATTTCTGCTGTAGTTGGGGACCACTTATTTTAGGTCACAACAACAAATCAGTTTACGAAAACATTGTTGCAACTTTGCAAAACGGTTCAAGTTTTGGTGCTCCAACTGTACTAGAAAATGAATTGGCAGAATTGATTCTATCAAAAAACCCATACATTGATAAAATTCGTTTTGTAAGTTCTGGTACCGAGGCCGTAATGTCTGCATTAAGATTGGCGAGAGGTTATACTGGTAGAAAAAAAGTAGTAAAGTTTGACGGTTGTTATCACGGTCACGTCGATTCTATGCTTGTAAAAGCAGGAAGCGGTTTAGCAACATTTGGAGAGTCTTCAAGCGCGGGAGTGCCAGAGGAATATGCAAATGAAACCATCGTTCTTCCTTTAAACGATATCCAAGCACTTAAAAAATGTTTTGAAGATTACAAAGAGGAAATTGCTTGTGTTATTATTGAACCAATTCCGGCAAATAACGGACTTTTATTACAAGATAAATCCTTCCTTTTAGCACTACGCGAAATCTGTTCAGAAACTGGTTCGTTGCTGTTTTTTGATGAAGTTATTTCAGGATTTAGAGTAGGATTTAATGGTGCCGCTGCTTATTTCGACATCACTCCAGATTTAATTACCTACGGTAAAATTATTGGGGGTGGACTACCGGTAGGTGCTTATGGTGCAAAAGCTGAAATTATGGCTTGTGTTTCGCCAGACGGACCCGTATACCAAGCAGGAACGTTATCAGGAAACCCTGTTGCGATGGCAGCTGGAATTGCACAGTTAACAGAATGTGCTCGACCTGGGTTTTATGAAGACCAATTAGAAAGAACGACTTATTTCGTTGATATTATTAATTCTCACGCTAAATTGAAGAAATATAATTTTGAACTGGTAACCGTTGGATCAATATTTTGGTTGTCTTTTGATGGAAAGAAAAGAATTCAACGAGCAGATCAAATTAATGCAGATATGTCTGGGTTTAAAGCCATTTTTGATGCGCTCTTAAATAGAGGTGTTTATCTAGGTCCTAGTGGTTATGAGGTTGGGTTTATTTCACAAGCTCACACCAAAGAACACTTAAAATATGCAGCTGATGCATTTTGTGATGCGCTGGATGAAATAATGGCTTAACTTAATTACAAGCTTCTTTTTTTTCAAGCATTAATTTACCATCCATAGTTTGGTAATCTTTACATGCTGTTGCTTTTTTTGTTTTAAGCTCGCTCATTTCTTTCAATTCTTTTGATGACAATTCGCCCTCAATTGCTTTGGCAGCCACTTTATTAAACGCTTCGCTTACTTCCATGCATTCGCAAAATTTTGCATCTTTTGAGTTGCAAGCCATCATCGTAAAAGACAATAGCGCTATGTAAAATAGTTTATTCATAAAACGAATTTAATAAAAAAGCCCTTCTAGAAGTTAGAAGGGCTTAATATTGGTGTTTTTTGATCGTCTTTAAAAAGTAATATTATTTACTTTCTCTTTTCTTAAAAAAAGAAATAAGTAACAAAAAGAAATTCAAGACTTCGAAAAGCATTCTGTAAAAGCTACGAAACATTCCAGTCGTTTACCCCAACTCGCTTC
>Ga0102899_1000039_pt1 | contig 64958 bp, 59 predicted proteins | sample Colrivmeta1555B3_FD_78455 | JGI IMG/M metagenome (GOLD analysis project Ga0102899, IMG submission 78455) | Estuarine microbial communities from the Columbia River estuary - metaG 1555B-3 | ecosystem: Environmental > Aquatic > Marine > Intertidal zone > Estuary | place: USA: Columbia River... | reverse complement strand
TTTGACGACAAAACTATCCTAGCAAAAACATATGCAAACTGCTCAACCCTTACTTTTGGACTATTTGAAGGTCTTACACCTTTTACATTCCAATGAATTAATGCATCTTCCTTCGGCAGATCGACTTGACTCTTTAACAAAATGAGTTGGCGGACATCTTCAAAGCAATTCATAGCTTTAACATTTTCGATATTAATGGAAGCAAAAAGTTGCAAAAAGGCATTCTGATTCACGTTCGTGCCAAACGCCTTTGACATAAATACTAGAAAAGAAAATAAAAAATCTTTTTCCATCGTGTTTGATGGCAAGTTAAACTGATTGTATTTTAATGACAAACTTATGTCTTTCATCTCCTCCAAAGAAGCATTCAAACTTGTGAAATCAACACTTTTTTGACAAATAAAATGTTGAATAATTCTCGATTCAAAACTTCTTAAGTGAATAAAATCAATCTTATTTTTAATTTGAATTGTTGGAACCTCTCTTCCGTTCTGAATAACATTCTTGTCATGATTATACACCACATGTAAAATCACATTATCATAAGCGCGATTTTTATCGTGATTATGCTGATACCAATCTGAACTGTTTACATGAATCTCAATTGTTCCGTAAAAGATTAAATCGTCCATTAAAACCGAAGCGAATAAAAAATCTGGACCATCTAGCTTTTCGTTATGTACACCATAGTCGATTACTACGACATTCTCTCCATTTGTAGTGATAAATTCATTCGATAAAAATCTTTTTTGTGACCAAATGAATTGCAAATAATCCTCTTTCATATCCTACTTTCTTATTTAAGATATAAAAAAAAGGCACTTAAAAAAAGTGCCTTTTCAATAATTCAAGATGAATTATCAAGGATATTTTACAAATTTCAAATGATTAGCATCAGCTGCTGGAGCTGTTGCTGGATCAAAATCCATTGTCACAACTTTACCTTCAGTTCTTCTATTAAACTGGTGAAGTAATGAGAATAATTCTTTATTTGAAGATTTAAACTGATTAATATATGCTTCAGTTAAAACAATCTCTTCAACACCAGTCATGTCCTTAGGACGAACAGCTAAATAAGAATCCTCTTTTTTGTAAACTGTACGTGGTTCATTCTCACCTTTTCCTACAGGAACAATTCTCCTTGGGTCAACACCTTTTTCTTCAACCAAATATTTATAACATGCTTTCGCTCTATTTTCAGATAATTTTTGGTTGGCAGAGTTAGACCCTCTAGCATCCGTATGAGAACTTAACTCTAGTACCATTCCTGGATACTCCTCAAGTAAATTGTATACAAACAATAATGAATCTGTTGAATTAATTGTGCTATCAACAAGTAACTCCCATTTATTCAATGGATAACGAACCTCAGGTAAACGGATTGGTTTCTTTGGTAAAAGAGCCATATCCATAATAAAGTTTTGATCATAATTTAAACCTGTAGTTGTAAATGTAGATCCTTTTTTGTCTTCGTGAAATCCTTCTTTAGAGATATTAATTGTATACGATTGATTTTCATTTACAAAACGAGTTCCAAATTTAGGGTCGTCGTTTGGTCTTTTGTCCCAAAAAACAGATCCGTTTTCATCCGTATAACCTTCCCATTTTGAACCATCAGCTCCAGTCACAACAACTTTAACTTCTTCAATTTTAATGTCTTTATTTCCTAATTCAGAAACATTAACTTTTAAATCAAATAAATTTGGAGGCAATTCATAAGAGAAAATGTCTGGAACATACTCTCCATTCACACTTTTTCTTTCACTTGTGAAATAACCATGACGCTCATCTTTTTCAATTAAAGCATAGTCATTGTTATATCCATTAATAGGAGATCCAAGATTTGTTGGGTTTTCCCATTTATTTTCCTCACCAACTTTTGTTGCTCTAAAAATATCCAAACCACCTAAACCAGCTCTACCGTCAGTTGCAAAGAATAAATCTCCGTTCATTGCAAACGTAGGGAATAACTCATTTCCTTTTGTATTAATTTCAGGACCTAAATTAACTGGAGCAGACCAAGACTCTGACTTTCTATCGTAAGAAGTAGACCATAAGTCTCTACCACCAAATCCACCTGCCATATCAGAAGCAAAGATTAAGTACTTACCATCAATTGTACAAGGATGCCCAACAGAAACCGAATCATGAGATTTCAAGGTTAATTTAGTTGGTTCTTTCCATTCGTTTTTTCCTTTAGCTTCAGACATCCAGATATCACAACCTAAATTTTGTTTTTTAACATTTGGACAACGTGTAAAGAACATTAGTTTATTTCTAGAATCAAAACAAACTGTTCCTTCATTGTCAACTGTATTAATCCCTTCACCAACAACTTGATACGGCTCAGTCCAATTCCCTTTTTTATCTAATTCAGAAACCCATAAATCCATATAACCTTCACCAGATCTAGGATCTTTATCATCACCCATAGAAGCATCACGCCCTGAACCAAAATACAATTTAGATTCTTTTCGGTCTCCAAACATTGGAGCCATATCGAATTCTTTCTTATTTATTGCGGTTTGGTTTTCAACAATGTGTCTTGTTTTCTCAGCAACGAAAGCCTTGTTTCTTTCACATGATTCAATTCCTACCTTTGCTCTATCATCTTGTGGTACAAGTTTTAGATAATCATTATAATTTGATATCGATTTATCAAATTCAGACATCATTCTTAACATGTCTCCATTGTATAGTAATACTTCAGGAACAATTTCAGAATACTCTAATAAGATTGCACGATCATACCATTCGTTTGCATCTCTGTATCTTTCAGTTAATCGATAGCTTTCAGCAGTCATAAAGGCCATCTCTCCCTTCATTTTTTTTGCTTGATTCCCTTTACGAGTCAGTTTAGTATATGCCTCAGCACATCTTTTAGAGGCTTCAGCATAATTTTCACTTGCGTAGGCTGTTTTGGCTTTAACAACATATTTATTTTGTGCATAAGTTGTTGTAGAAAGCACTATTAAAGTAAGGGTTAAAAAAATATTAAATTTCATAAAAAAAGCTGTTAACTAATTTAAATTTATAAGTAATTAAATCTCAAGTCATTTAATCCAATCTCGTAAAAGTAACAAAAAAAATAATTTAAGGAACTTATGTTAAGTATTATTCATATTATCCTTGAAGTTCTATTTATTTAACTACCTAACAATTGTGTACTTTCTCCACTTTTCAAGTATTGCCTCAAAGCCAGGTGCCAATTCTGAATCCAAGCGAATATACTCTCCTTTTGTAGGATGTTCAAATCCAAGTGTTTTAGCATGTAAAGCTTGCCCTGGAATCAATTCAAAACAATTCTCAATAAAACTTTTATACTTTGAGCTTGTAGTACCCTTTAATATGGCATCTCCTCCATATTCAAGATCATTGAACAAAGGATGACCAATATGCTTCATATGAGCACGAATTTGGTGTGTTCTTCCAGTCTCGAGTTTACACTCAACGAGAGTGACATACCCAAACCTTTCTAAAACTTTAAAGTGAGTAACAGCATGTTTACCATATTCACCATCTGGAAAAACAGTCATCACTTTTCGATTCTTCAAAGACCTCCCAATGTTTCCTTCTACAGTGCCATCTTCTGTTACATCTCCCCAAACTAACGCCCAGTATCTCCTTTCAGTCGTTCGATTATAGAATTGCTTCGCCAAGTGAGTTAAAGTGTTTTCCGTTTTAGCGACGACCAATAATCCTGTTGTGTGTTTATCTAAACGATGAACAAGGCCAGGCCTCCCGTAATAATCGTTTATTTTTGAAGGCAAATTATCAAAATGGTAAACTAAAGCATTCACAAGGGTACCTGAATAATTTCCATAACCAGGATGAACAACCATATCTGCAGGTTTATTTACTACAACAAGTTCTTCATCTTCATATGCTATCGATAAGGGGATGTCTTGCGCAATTAATTCAATTTCTCTTACCGGAAATGGCAATACAATTGAAATCTCATCATTTGGTTTGATCTTATAATTTTGCTTAACAGCAATTGTATTCACCAAAATATTACCATTTTTTGCGGCAATCTGAACCTTATTTCTTGATGTGTTTGGAATGCGATCCATCAAAAATTTGTCTATCCTTAAAACCTCTTGTCCGGGATCTGCTGTAAACCGATAATGTTCAAATAATTCTTCTGATCCAGAATCTTCGTTTTCAATTTCTTCGTTATTCATTAATTCTTGATGACTTTATAAATTCTTGAATCTCCCTTTATTCTAACAAAGAAAATTCCATTTTGCAATGCACTGATATCAAATGATGATGTATTTGTAGAACAAACCATCTTCCCTTGAATGTCAAAAACTTCAGCAGATTCGAAATTTTTAGTTTTTATTTCAAAAACTCCATTTGATGGGTTCGGAAAAATCGTAGCAGCTTTATCTTCATTTTTTACTTCAGGAATCCCAAGTGTTACATCCATTGCGGTTGAGAAAATTGGACGAATCATTACTGAACCAAGAAATCCAGACTGATTCCATGTGTTTCCATTGTTAACGGAATAAAACGTTTTATCATTATTAACAATATTCATATCAAGTCCAACATTTAATCGTTGAGAATCAAACTGTCGCCATCCAATATAAAATGTACCCGAAACGTTCAATTTCATAGTATCTTTAAAGAAATAATAAGCAAAATCATTTGATCCATTTCCGTAAGAAGGTGTTCTAGGGAAAAATGATTCATCTTCATAAAGCACTGATCCAGGCACACCATTGTTATCATCCCAAACTGTAAGAATGAATAATTTATTTGAAACATCATATACTGAAGGAACAAAGTTAATCATGGCTCCTACGAGGGAATCTGCCTCATAAGGAATATATTTTATTGCCAATTGAGATTGGAGACCAGTTGGCCCGTATGCTAATTCAGCTGTCCCATCATCATAGCTATAATAGTTTTTGAATACTTGTTTACTATGAACAGAATCATTGACGGTTTCATTCGTGAACTGAGCAGGAACAATACCCAGTATATCAAACTCTTCTTCAATACCCGGTTTTGTTTCATCGAAATGATATCCGGAAGAAAAATCGTGGTATGAAACGTAAGTGGTTCTTGGACCATAATTTAAAGCCCCGTTTGATAAATTTGCCCCATTCAAGACAAAAGTCCCTTCAATACCCCCTCCATACGAGACCTCAACTGAACCGTTCAAATTGTTATTTTCAGGGGTAATACTGCCGTTTCGAATAACCATTTTTGCCGCATCAGTCATTTTCCCAGCAAAATTGTTTTTATAATGATCCCAAGGAACTGATGTATAATCATTCAATAAAGTATATATTGGATAAACGAAGGCAAAATCTTCAAACAATGTATCGTTGTGAAAAGAAAGATCTAATTCAACATAGTCTAGGTGAAAATGATCCAAACTACCTGAAAGTCCGCCATAATTTTTGAATCTGAATTGAAAATAATCGGTGAAATAAATTACACTATCAATTAAAATGTGACCAAAATCAAAATCTTGAACACTCGTTCCTCCTCCAGACCAGACTGTATTCCATTGATCCGTTCCTTTTTCATAAAACTCCAAAAACAAGGAGTCGCCAGCCTCTGGAGCGTCGCACAACCCTTGAGGTTGATAAAGGAAACTCAATCGAATTGAATCTGAAGCATCATATGGTGTCATGTCTATTGGCTTAGACGTTAAATGATCAGCAAAACCACTATTATTTGTCCCAATAGCATAAGGATATCCATTTTCATCCAAGCCATCAAATGTCGCAACACCAATACTCCATGGATCTTTAGCCATTGAATAATTGTGATATGCTTCTGATTCCAACCAATACTTTTCTTTATCATTAATTGGAGCAAAAAACTGTGTAGCAGAATCTTGATAAATTTCAGCATCTAATATCCAAATTGTATCTACTGGGTTTGGATAATCAAGCGTATCATAAATATAATAGGGTGGGTATGCTGCTATTGGATTATAAACCACAGGATAACTAGATAAATCGCCTTTTTGAATCGATACTGAACTAAATGGAATATCTGTAAAACTTGAATTTGCTACGTCAAAAACTCTTTTAAAAGTAACTTGTTCCGTATACAATACATCTGCCGCAAGCGGCGAAGAACCAACATCTAGCAATCTATACTTCTTATCAAAAGTAACTCCTAGATCAGAATAATCAGCATTGTAAGTTTGAAATTTATTTGTGCTAAAATCATCAAACAATCGAATAGACAATGTGTCTGGGATATAGATAAATGTGCTATCAAAAGTACCTGCATTTGATTTGTTCATCAAATTACTTTCTGACTTCGCCAATTCTTGTCGTTGCATGATTGGGCCAACCTCTTCTTGTGCAAAAAGATTAATCGTTAACAATAGAAAAAGGCCTAGAAACTTATACATATTAATCTAATTAATTATCGTTTTCAATAGGTGATTTCGTAGCGTAAATAGTAATGGAACCTCCTGATGAGATTATTGCACCTTCTGAAAACTCAGGAGACTGAGACTGAACTCTTGCCATTGATGAATCAGCTGAAGTAACACAATCTGGGCATACAACTAGAAAATCCATGTTTAGCATCGCATTAACTCTTCCTTTAGCTTCAACGATTGACATTCCTTGAAGGTTGGGTAGTTCAACAGGAATCCCCACCTCATTTCTTCCTACTACGATAAGAATCGTAGATCCAATTGGAATTTTAGTTCCTTCAGCTATTGGTTTTCCTTTATATAATTGTTTAATTACTGCACCATTTGATTCTTGAGAAGGTTGATATTCAAGTTTATATTTGAACGAACGATTTCGTAATATTCCTTCAGCAAATCTTTGCGATTTATTTATGAGATTAGGAACTTCTATTAATCGTGTGCGCTTTGAAACTCTTACACGGATTACTCTACCCTCTTTAACAAAAATTTTAGAAGATGATGTAGGCATTGGATCTTGCTCCAAAATAGTTCCAACAACTTTTGTAGGGTCATAGATTGAATCTAGAACCTCAACAATTAGTGGTGAATCTGCCATGATGTTTTTCAAGTTATTTTGATTCTTCCCAATCAAGTTTGGAACTTCTATTTTTTCGCCAAAATTGGTTTTGTATTTCATGCATCCTTTTACACCGAAAAACAATAGAATATAAAACAAGATTAGAACTCCAAGATTAATTGCAAATCTTTTGGACAAAACAAAACTTTTTATTTTACTCAACATTATTGAAATATTAATTCTGACAAATATAAGCTTTTAGAAGTTTGGTGATAATTGATGAGACTTATAAAAATCTTCAATAAAATCATAAGCTTCTTCTGCAGTATCAACAATTCCGATTAAATCAAGATCTTTAGCAGAAATATTTTGTTCTTGCTCTAACATTTGATCTTTGATCCAGTCAATTAGTCCAGTCCAGTATGATTTTCCAATTAACACAATCGGACGGTTATTAATCTTTTTTGTCTGAATAAGTGTCATAGCCTCAAACAATTCATCTAAGGTTCCAAATCCACCAGGAAGAACAACGAAACCTTGAGCATATTTTACAAACATTACTTTTCTAACGAAGAAATAATCGAATTCTAAATTATGTTCTTGGTCAATATAAGGATTGTGATTTTGTTCAAAAGGAAGATCTATATTAAGGCCAACTGACTTACCTCCACCTTGTTGAGCTCCTTTATTTCCAGCCTCCATAATTCCAGGGCCACCACCAGTTATTACTCCATATCCTCCTTGAGCCAATAGTTCTGCAACTTTAACACCTAATTGATAATACTTATTATCTGGCTTTGTTCTTGCTGAACCAAATACGGAAATACATGGTCCAATTTTCGCCATTCTTTCGTAGCCTTCAACAAATTCAGCTATAATTTTAAAAATTGCCCAACTATCATTAATCTTTATATCATTCCAATCTTTAATTATCTTATTCATGTATTTAATTTTTGATTTGATTAAGTGCGAAAAGTGATGTGGCTACTACCGTAGTATTGGTAATTCTGTTAATGTATGCGCGAAACAAATTTAATTATATTATCTCTTTAACGGAGAAAGAGTTTAAAAATTATCTATCAACTCGAATCTTTACTTCAAATCAATTAAATTCGCACTAATGAGCAAATTTCTCACTTACATTCAATTGCTACTGATCGTAAATTTTTCATTTTCACAAAATGACTTTTTTTCGGACAGCGATACTTTAAGTCCTAAAAGAGTTGGATTAGTTTCCGGAACCGTGGGTTCAGCATGGATTGGTAGTATGATAGGATTGTCACAAGTTTGGTATAAAAATATTCCTAAAACCAAATGGCACACTTTTGACGACTCGAAAAATTGGTTGCAGATGGACAAATTTGGTCATTTCTATACAGCATATAAAATAAACAACTTAGTCACAAATTCTTTTGAATGGTCTGGTTTGCCAAAAAACAGTTCTATAATTTTAGGGACAACAGTAAGTTTTGGATATCAAACAACCTTTGAAATTTTCGATGCTTATAGTCAAGAATGGGGTTTTTCTTGGAGCGACATGGCTGCAAATACCATTGGCTCTGGTGGTTATTTAGTTCAGAAATTAGTTTGGGATGAAGAACGCATAATTCCAAAATTCTCATTTCGACCTACGGAATTCGCAAAATATCGACCTGAAATCTTAGGAAAAACTTTCAGTGAACAATTACTCAAAGATTACAATGGACAAACCTATTGGTTAAGCGCTAGTCCTGGAACATTTTTGAAGGATTCAAACTTCCCTAAATGGCTTTGTTTTTCTGTAGGATATAGTAGTCATGAAAAACTAGTTGGATCTGAAGAATATTACATTGACCAAAATACGGGAAAAGAGTTTTTTTCAAAAAGGGAGATTCTCTTTTCCCTAGACATTGATTTCACAAGAATTCCAGTAAAAAAACCATGGGTTAAAGCTATCCTCAGCCAACTAAATTATCTCAAAATACCATTTCCAACAGTTGGAGTTAGAGGCAATAGTCTTTATGGAGATTTTCTAGGGTATTAACTCGCAAAAAGCCTTAAACGAAACAATATTCCCTTCTGAGGCACTTGGATTCATACCAAACTCTGTCCGGTCTATTTTTCCAGTCGCCAATAATTGTATTCCGGACTCCGTCTTTATTCTGCTCATAGCCACCTTGATTGATTTACTTACACCTAACATTGTAAATTGTCCATCAAAAATCAAGCTACCGTCTTTGTCAATTATCATTTTTTTAGCAACATAAGTCATCCCAGGATATTTGGCTTGATTAAAATACAAGTCAGTCATTAAAGACTCATCTCGATAAGAATCAAATGTTGAGAAATTATCAAGTGAAAGTTCAATCGTGCATGATGAATTTTGCAAATTCTCAGCAAATTCAATTTGACCATTCATTTTCTTAAAAGTTCCTTTCGTTTCTCCAGATTTACCCAATTCAAAAAGGATTTTTGAACTTTCTGGATTTATAGTATATTTCCCTGAAACACCTTGAATCGGAATTAAATCAAGTGGTTGTTCTGACACTACTTCTTTCGCGTCAATACTATTTATTTGGTCGGTGTTTTCTAATTTTAAAACAGGTTGAAACAACGCACCAATAACAATAAAAACAGACAATAAACTTCCACTTAAACGTATTTCACCTAACAAAACTGTTGCTATTGAAAATCCGACCAACGACGCTATAAAAGCATCCATTCCGCCCATTCTATTATAAACATCACCCAATAGTAACAAACCTAAATTCAACCCGAAAACAAGCAAATAACCAACAAGAACACCAATCAATCTATTTTTCTTAAGCTTCCATAATTTCCACATGAAATAATAACTAAAAACACCTAAGAAAAGACCTGCAGCAATATCCCCTGATGCGATAGTACTATACAGAAAAGTATCGCTATTTGAAATTACAGATATCGCAATCCAAACATAAAAGGGCACTAACATTCTTCCTGATCGATCTCTTCGGTAAAAAGAAGAAGATAGAAATGCCGCGCCAATTACCAATACACCTGTTGTTCCTATACTAAAATCCCCTAGAAATAGACCTGCGGCTAAAAACAAAAACAATAGCGCATTTATAAAATCAACCTGATTCATCTTTCCGAAAAATCGTTGTAAAATCTTGATTTTTGCAACCGCTAGCTCGTAACCAAACAATGCCAGTATTACTCCAATTATTAAAAACTTGTTTTGAAACAATGATTTCTCTCCATTATATTCAATAACCTGATCATTGAAAAGAATTAATAACAATAACCAACTAACTGTTAAAGCTGATATTTTTATCCATTTTTGTGTAATTGACTTCACGCTTCCGATTGCCAAGTTTAAAGAAACTACAGCTAGAACACCAAACACTATGGAAGATGATTCTTCGGTAAAACCAGGATAAACTGTTGCAAGGAATGCCAAGAATAATAAAAAACTCAATGGGTTATTTTGTTTCTTAGTATCCTTATACAATAAAATAAACGACAGAATAGCTATAACAAAATAGCCTATAATTAGTGCAAATGACATATTATTCGGTTTGAAATTAGTATCAAATTAAAATACTAAATATAAATTAAAGAGAACTGTTTTTTAAATCCAATTCGGATAATTCTTGAAAATATTTCAAATTCAAATTCTTCTCAAGTAACATTAAATGATCCATTCGGTGACAATCGGTCCCTACAAAATCAACCAATTTATTATCAATTAATTTTTCAGCCTGATTTTTCACTTCTGGTCCATAATGTCCGGTTAAAGAATTTAAATTCATCTGGATATAAACCCCTTGATCACGCCATTTTTTAGCAGAATCAATATCTCCAAATAAAAATGAATACCTTTCATAATGTGCTAAAACTGGCTTATAGTTTCGTGCCAACATTTCGAATAACAACTGATCTATTTGGTCTGGTTTTGAATGCATTGAAAATTCGAACAACACATAATTATCTCCAAATGTCATTAAGCGTTCATCACTTATTAATTTCATTAATAAAGAATCATCAAAATAATACTCCGCTGCAGCTTCAATTTCAATTTTCAGATTGTGTCTTTTAATCTCTTCACGCACCTTTAAAAGTCCATTCGTAATAATTTCAGGAGTATTTTTATAGAAATCACTCATGATATGAGGTGTGGTAATTACCTTATCATATCCTAAGCGTTCAAATTTCGCTAACATCGCGATAGTATCATCCATAGACTTAGCTCCATCATCAATTCCAGGAATTAAATGACTATGCATATCTATTTTTAATGTAGACAAATCAAATTTTATATTTGAGTTAGTTTTCCCTCTAAAAATTCGATCAAGAAATCCCATTATCTATTTTGATACATACTTTCGTAATACGACTGATAATTCCCTGAAGTAATCTCGTTAATCCATTCAGAATTACCCAAGTACCAATCTACCGTTAATTCAAGCCCTTCTTCAAACTCAAGCGATGGTTTCCACCCAAGCTCAGAAGCCAGCTTAGAAGCATCGATTGCATAACGCATATCATGGCCTGCCCTATCTGTTACATAGGTGATTAATTTTTCGCTTTCACCCACTGAACGACCAAGCTTTCGATCCATTAAATTACATAAGTATTTTACTAATTCTAAATTAGTCCATTCATTTAGACCACCTATATTATACGCTTCCCCTACCTTTCCTTTATGAAAAATTTCAACGATAGCATTAGCATGATCTTCAACCCAAAGCCAATCTCTAATGTTGTCACCCTTACCATATATAGGTAGTGGTTTATTATTAACAATATTATTGATCATTAGTGGTATTAATTTTTCAGGGAACTGATGACTACCATAATTGTTTGAACAATTCGAAATTTTAATAGGCAATCCAAAAGTGTGATAAAATGCGCGAACAAAATGATCTGACGATGCTTTTGATGCTGAATATGGACTTCTAGGGTCATACGAGGTACTCTCTTCAAATAAACCTTCAGCACCTAACGAACCATACACCTCATCTGTTGAAACATGATGAAAAACATGACCATCCGTTTTCCAGAAATCCTTTGCAACTTGAAGCAGATTTACAGTACCTACAACATTGGTCATTACAAACTCCATAGGCCCTTCGATTGATCGATCGACATGAGACTCTGCTGCAAGATGAATTACATCCGTAATTTGATATTCTTCAAAAATATTTCTGATGCTTGTTGCGTCGCAAATATCACCTTTAATGAATGTATAATTTGGTAAAGCTTCAACATCCGTTAGGTTTTTTAAATTTCCTGCGTAAGTTAATTTGTCGAGATTAATAATTCTATAATCTGGGTACTTGTTAGCCATAATTCGAACTAAATGAGAGCCAATAAACCCAGCACCACCAGTTATTAAAATTGATTTTTTCCAGCTCATATTTACAGACTCCAATATTCTATATTATTAATCTTACCTTTAAAAATACCTTTTACATCAACGAAAACTCCAAGATCGTCCTTCAACAACTTTCTAAAATCATCTTCGTTCATTTCCTTGTATTCTTTATGGTTAACAGCAACGATAATTGCGTCGTAATCATTCGTTGGATTCTCTATCAATCCAACGCCATACTCATGGTGCATCTCTGCAGAAGAAGCATGAGGATCAATTAAATCAACGGCAACTTGAAACGATTTTAATTCTGTAATAATATCGATAACTTTTGAATTTCGAATATCACTTACATCCTCCTTAAATGTTGCTCCCATCACTAAAATCCTTGCATCTTGGATATGTTTTCCCTTTGCAAGTATTTTTTTAACGGTCTGTTTACCAATGTAAAATCCCATTGAATCATTTACATACCTACCCGAAGTTATCACTTTAGAATGGTATCCTGCTTGTTGTGCTTTGTGTGTTAAATAATAAGGGTCTACTCCAATACAATGTCCACCAACTAGTCCGGGAGAGAATTTTAAAAAGTTCCACTTTGTCCCGGCAGCCTCAAGAACATCAAATGTATTGATATTAAGTTTATTGAAAATAATCGAAAGCTCATTAATCAATGCTATATTAACATCTCGCTGCGTATTTTCGATAATCTTTGCTGCCTCAGCAACTTTAATAGATGCAGCTCGATGCACACCAGCACCAACTACTAATTCATACGTTTTTGCAATTTCTTCTAAAGAAGAATCACAACAACCTGAAACAACCTTAATTACATTTTGCAAAGTATGCTCTTTATCTCCTGGATTAATTCTTTCAGGTGAATATCCGACCATGAAATCTTCTCTAAATTTCAAACCAGACTCCTCTTCCAAAACAGGGATACAATCTTCCTCCGTACAACCAGGATAAACTGTTGATTCAAACACAACATAATCTCCTTTTTTAAGCACTTTACCAACGGTTCTACTTGCAGATAATAAAGGAGTTAGGTTTGGCAAATTTGAATCATCGATTGGTGTTGGAACTGCAACAACAAAAAATTGAACATCCGCTAAATCATTTATATCCGCAGTAAATTGGATGTTTCTATTTTCAAAATCAGATGCTTCTAATTCGTTGCTAGGATCAATGTTTTTTTTCATTAAATCAACCCTATCCTGATTGATATCAAAACCAACCACTTTTATTTTACGTGCAAATTCTAATGCGATTGGCAATCCTACGTACCCTAAACCAATTACAGCTAAGGTAGCTTCTTCGTTGACTAATTTATTATAAATCGAGTTGTTCATTTCTTACTTTATAAATTCGTTCTATTATTTCAACCACTTTAAGTCCTTCCAACGCATTTGTAGTAGCAGTAGTTCGACCTTTAAGTGTATCTATTACATTTTTAATTACATAGTTATGATTTGCAGCTGATCCCTTATAAGGCCCGTAATCATTCGCCGGGTTTGAGGCTGCTAATTCAGGCATTTCATAATCCTCAATATTGCAAACTTCAACTTCATTCATGTATTGACCTCCAATTTTGACAGAACCCTTACTACCTATAATAGTAATAGAACTTTCTAAATTTTGATTTGCAACCGAAGTTGAATAATTAATTGATCCCATTCCTCCATCTACAAAATCAAAATTCACGAATCCTGAATCTTCAAAATCAGTCGAATTCTGATGTGTAAAATCAGCAAACTTTCCTTGAATGTTATCAATATCTCCAAAAAGCCAGTACATAATATCAATAAAATGAGAGAACTGTGTAAACAAAGTTCCACCATCTAAATCTTTGGTACCCTTCCAACCCCCTGCTTTGTAATATCTGTCATCTCGATTCCAATAACAATTCAATTGAACCATGAAAATATCACCAAGAATCTTTCTTTCTACAACAGATTTTATCCATTCAGAAGGAGGTGAATATCTATTTTGCATAACGCAAAAGACATTCTTAGACATTTGCAATGACTTAAAAATCACTTTTTCGCAATTATCCTTGGAAAGTCCCATTGGCTTTTCGCAGACAACGTGTTTCTTTGCTTGTAACGCAAGTAAACTTTGACTTGCATGTAATCCATTTGGAGTACAAACATTAACTACATCAAACTCTAAACCTGAAGAAATTAAATCTTCAACAGTTTCAAAAAATGGCACATTAAATCCTACTGCATCGCATTCTTCAGCTGTCCGGACATCTACCATCGCCACTAGTTCTGCCTCATCTTCTCTACGAATCATTTCAGCATGACGTTTACCAATATGACCCGCTCCTACTACTGCAAATCGAATTTTTTGATTCTCGTTTATCATTTTATAATTTTATTACTTTTTGACCCGTCAATTGATACTTCTCATTACTTTCTTCACAATTTGCTATTCCATCTTCATTAAACTCAAGGCGATGGCCATATTCACTCATCCAACCTATTTGTCTTGCAGGATTACCGACGACCAGCGCATAATCTTCAACAGTTTTAGTTACAACTGCACCAGCCCCGATAAAAGCAAAACGACCAATATCATGTCCACAGACAATTGTTGCATTTGCACCAATACTAGCCCCTTTCTTTACAACAGTCTTTGAGTACTCATTTCTTCTATTGACAGCACTTCTTGGATTAATAACATTCGTAAATACCATTGAAGGTCCAAGGAAGACATCATCCTCACACACTACTCCTGTATAAATCGAAACATTGTTTTGAATTTTCACATTCCTTCCAAGAACAACCCCAGGTGATACTACAACATTTTGACCAATATTGCATTTTTCACCTATAACACAATCGGGCATAATATGCGAAAAATGCCAGATTTTAGTCCCTTCTCCTATAGTGCAACCTTCATCAACGATTGCAGTTTCGTGTGCGAAATAATCTGTCATTTAATAATATACTTATCAAAATTATAATGTGCTGTCTCCCTTAACTCCTCTTGAGATAAGTCCTTAAAGTATTCATATGTTCTTTTTAACCCTTCTGATCTATCAACTTTAGGGGACCAATTTAATAGTTTTTTTGCCAATGTAATATCCGGCTGTCTTTGTTTTGGATCATCGACTGGTAATTCTTTTAAAATTAGCTTTTGATTTGTACCAGTCAATTCTAGGATCTCACTTGCAAAATCCTTAATGGAAATTTCCGATGGATTACCTATATTAACAGGGTCTGAGCAGTCACTATGTAACAATGCATATATCCCTTCCATCAAATCATCTACATAACAAAATGATCTGGTTTGAGAACCATCTCCAAAAATTGTTAAGTCTTCACCTCTAAGCGCTTGACCAATAAAAGCAGGCAATACCCTACCATCATTCAATCGCATTTTAGGTCCATAGGTGTTAAAAATTCGAACAATCCTTGTTTCTAGACCATGAAAAGTATGATAAGCCATTGTTATTGCCTCTTGAAAACGTTTCGCTTCATCATAAACTCCTCTTGGACCAACCGGATTAACATTTCCCCAATAACTTTCTGGTTGAGGATGAACTGTTGGGTCACCATAAACTTCAGAAGTAGAAGCAATTAAAATCCTTGCGTTTTTTGCTTTTGCTAAACCTAAACAATTGTGAATACCCAAAGAACCAACCTTAAGTGTCTGAATAGGTATTTTCAAGTAATCAATTGGACTAGCCGGAGATGCAAAGTGAAGTATGTAATCCAATTGACCTGGTACATGAATAAATTTAGTTATATCGTGATTACAAAATTCAAAATTTTCCAAAGGAAAAAGATGCTCTATATTCTCAATTCTTCCTGTAATCAAATTATCCATTGCAACAACGTGATAACCTTTTTTCACAAACATTTCGCAAAGGTGTGAACCTAGAAATCCAGCAGCTCCAGTAATTAATACTTTTTTCCTTTTATCCATTCTCTTATTTAATCAAATCTCTACCAATAGAATTATAATAAAACCCTAAATCCACCATTTGTTCCGTAGAGAAAATATTTCTTCCATCAAAAATGACAGGTTTTTTCAATTTTAATTTCATTTTGTCGAAATCCGGATTTCTGAAAACCGACCATTCAGTAGCAATTAATAACGCATCACATCCATCCAAAACATCGTATTGATTGTCTGAATATGTAATAATATCACCTATTTGTCTTTTCACATTACTCATAGCTTCTGGATCAAAAGCGACAACTTCTGCACCAGCTTTAACTAATTCGTCAATAATATATAATGATGAAGCTTCTCTAATATCATCTGTATCAGGTTTAAAAGCAAGCCCCCAAAGAGCAAACCTTTTTCCTTTCAAATCATTGTAATGATTTTTAACTTTTTCGTAAAGACGTACTTTTTGTTTATCGTTTACTTTTAATACGCTTTTTATCACTTCAAATGAATAACCAGCATCATTTCCACTTTTCACAAGAGCATTTACATCCTTTGGAAAACAACTGCCTCCAAATCCGATACCTGGATATAAGAACTTATGCCCAATTCTTGAATCGGATCCAATTCCCAATCGAACTTTGTCTACATCAGCACCTACCAATTCACAAAAATTAGCAACCTCATTCATGAATGTTATTTTTGTCGCTAGAAATGCATTTGCAGCATACTTAGTTAATTCTGCTGACTTTTCATCCATAACAATTAGTCGGTGATCATCCGTTACAAATGGCTGATATAACTCCGTCATTATCTGAATAGCTCTAGAATTTTCTGTTCCAATAACCACTCTGTCAGGATTTAAAAAATCATCAACTGCAAAACCTTCTCTCAAAAACTCAGGATTTGAAACCACTGCAAATTGGACACTTGCTTTTTCTGCAATTTTATTCTTTACTCGTTCTGAAGTGCCGACTGGAACTGTTGATTTATCAACGATGACCTTAAATTCTTTCATCATTGATCCAAGTTGATCAGCAACAGCTAAAACATAGCTCAAATCTGCTGACCCATCTTCTCCCGGTGGAGTTGGAAGTGCTAGGAAAATAATTTCGGCAAAATCTACGGCCATTTCCAAGTCAGTTGTAAAACTAATTCGATTGGATTTAATATTTCGATGAAAAATCGCATCAAGATGAGGTTCATAAATTGGAACGACACCTTTTTTTAATAAATCCACTTTATCAGAATCAATATCTACACAGATAACTTCATTACCCGTTTCAGCGAAACAAGTCCCTGTAACAAGTCCAACATAGCCCGTACCTATAACCGCAATTTTTTTCATTAAGCGTTTCCTTTCAAAAAGTCTGCAACAGCATTACAAATAAACTCTAATTGCTCCTGCTCCATTTCTGTATGAATTGGCAAAGAAATCACCCTTTCTGTCAACCAATCTGTTGTTGCTAATTCAGTACTTGCTGAGCCAAAAGAATCAAACATCTTTTGTTTATGCGCTGGCACAGGGTAATAAATCATCGAAGGCACATCTCTTTCAGCTAAAAAAGCATTCAATTTATCTCTATCTATCCCTTCAAGTGTAAGTGTATATTGATGGAAAACGTGACGAGATTCTTTGCCTCTAACAGGAGTTTTAACTCCTTCATATTGAGAGAAAAACTGATCATAGTAATCCGCTACAGATCTTCTAGCATCGATATATCCATCAAGCTCTCTTAATTTTATTCTTAATACGGCTGCCTGTATGCTATCCAATCTAGAATTACATCCAACCACATCATGATAATATCTTTTACTTTGACCATGATTAGCAATCATTCTCATTTTTGCAGCTAACTCGTCATTATTCGTAAAAATAGCCCCACCATCACCATAGCAACCTAGGTTTTTGGAAGGGAAAAAGGATGTACATCCAATATCTCCAATTGTTCCAGTTTTAGAAACTGTTCCATCTGCATGATAATAATCACTTCCAATGGCCTGAGCATTATCTTCAATAACACTTAATTTATATTTTTTTGCCACCTTCATAATCTCATCCATATTGGCAGCTTGACCATAAAGATGAACCGGAACAATCGCTTTTGTTTTATCAGTTATCGCAGCTTCAATAGCCTTTGCATCAACGCAAAACGTATCAGGGTCAACTTCAACAAAAATAGGTTTTAATCGAAGTAAAGCCATAACCTCAGTCGTTGCAATATATGTGAAAGACGGAGTTATAATTTCATCCCCAGGATTTAGATCTAATGCCATTAGCGCTATTTGAAGAGCATCTGTTCCATTAGCACAAGGGATAACATGTTTTACATTCAAGTAAGCTTCCATTTCAGATTGAAAAGCTACCACCTCAGGACCATTAATAAATTGAGCATTCTCAATCACATTTGCTATTGCCGAGTCAACGGCAGGTTTGATTTTTTGATACTGCGATATCAAATCAACCATTTGTATTTTTTTCATCGAAGGATGTTTAATTTCTTTTAAGGGGTTAAAGTTACATATTTTGAGTGTATTATTAATACAACTTTAACTTTAAATAGCAATGAATCTCGTGTGATTTATCTTGCAACATACAAGATGAAAAAGTTTTAAATCATTACTTTAGCATTCAAGAAATCAAGAAACATGAAAGGAATAATACTAGCAGGAGGTTCTGGAACAAGACTTTACCCAATAACCAAAGGGGTTTCAAAGCAACTTTTACCTATTTATGACAAACCAATGATTTATTACCCCTTATCGGTATTAATGTTGGCAGGCATAAAAGAAATACTCATTATTTCAACCCCAGAGGACCTTCCTAATTTTGAGAAATTATTGGGTGACGGAAGTGATTTCGGCATCAGATTATCATACAAAGTACAACCAAGTCCAGATGGATTAGCTCAAGCATTTATAATTGGAGAAGAATTTATTGGAACAGATGATGTTTGCTTGGTATTGGGGGACAATATATTTTACGGTCAAGGATTAACAAAGATGTTAAGGAGTGCGCGCGAGAACGTTGAATTAGAACGTAAATCAACTGTATTTGGTTACTACGTAAATGATCCTGAAAGATACGGTGTAGCGGAGTTTGATGCAGATGGAAATGTTGTTTCAGTTGAAGAAAAGCCGGAAAACCCAAAATCGAATTATGCTGTAGTGGGACTATACTTTTACACGAATGACGTCATCCAAGTTGCCAAGTCAATCAAACCATCCAATCGAGGAGAATTAGAAATAACTACTGTAAATGAAGTATATCTAAAGAAGGGAGATCTGAAAGTAGAACTTATGGGAAGAGGTTACGCATGGCTTGATACAGGTACACATGATTCGCTTATCGAAGCAGGAAGCTTTATTCAAACCATTGAAAAAAGACAAGGATTAAAGGTTGCATGTCTTGAAGAAATCGCATATGAGCAAGGCTTTATTACGAAAGAGAAAGTATTAGAGTTAGCAACGCCCTTGGCTAAGTCAGGTTATGGTCAGTACTTAATTAAACGTTTAAAATAATGGAAGTCATTAAAACTGACATTGAAGGATTAGTCATTATAAAACCTAAAGTTTTTGGAGATGAAAGAGGCTATTTTTTAGAATCATTCAACCTTGATTGGTTTAGAGAGAATATTCAAAAAGACATTTCTTTCGTTCAAGACAATGAATCAAAGTCCTCGAAAGGAGTCTTAAGAGGTTTACATTTTCAAAAGCCACCACTCGAACAAGCGAAATTAGTTCGTGTAATTGAAGGTTCAGTTATAGATGTAGCAGTTGACTTAAGAAAAGATTCGACAACATATGGCAAATCTTTTGCCATTGAATTGACAGCTGAAAATAAGCTTCAACTATTTGTTCCAAGAGGTTTTGCGCATGGCTTTTTTGTTAATAGTGAAACAGCTATTTTTTCTTATAAAGTTGATAATAACTATGCCCCTGAGTTTGAAGATGGAATTATTTGGAATGATAAAGACCTCAACATTGATTGGCAAATTATGAATGAAACTATTTTACTTTCCGAAAAAGATAAAACATTACAACAATTTTCACAGTTTAAAAGTCCTTTTTAATTGAATATTTTAATCACAGGCGGTTATGGTCAATTAGGATCAGAATTCATGCATCTTAGTAAAGAAAGCGTCCATAAATTCATTTTCGTTAATTCTAAAGAATGTAACATACAAGAAGCCTCTATTTTAGAAAAATGGATCATAGATAACTCTATTGACTGCATCATCAATTGTGCAGCATACACAGCAGTAGACCTTGCCGAAGAAAACGAAAAAGAAGCTTTTGATGTGAATTATGTTGGAGTTAAAAACATCAATGATTTATCTCTCAAATACGATTTAAAATTTATTCATATTTCAACGGATTATGTATTCGATGGAAAAAAAAACACACCATACGCAACAACAGATCCAACAAATCCAATTGGCATATATGGTAAATCCAAAAGAATGGGTGAAGAAGTGATTATTAATTCTAACTCCAATTCAATTATAATACGCACCTCCTGGCTATACTCTTCATTTGCCAACAACTTTACCAAAACAATGTTGCGTTTAGGAAAGGAACGTTCTGCATTAAATGTTGTGGCAGATCAATTTGGATCACCAACCTACGCTAGAGATCTTGCCACTGCAATCTTATACATCATCGATATTAAAAAATCGTTTACGGATATTGAAAAAATATACCATTACTCAAATGAAGGAAGTACAAATTGGAGTTCATTTGCACGAGCTATTTTTAACACAGCTAATATTGATTGTATTGTGAACGATATCACAACCGATCAATACCCAACAAAAGCGGAGCGTCCAAAATATTCTATTTTAGATTCTTCTAAAATAACAGAGGTCTTCGGTGTAAGCACACGAAAATGGGAAGAAGCATTACTTGATTGTATATTAGCAATTGAAAAAGAGATTTGATAAATTTGAAAAGCACTAATAGAGAAAACTGTGAGTTACACAAAAATTGAAGGTAAAAGAGTTTTAATAACAGGAGGCGCTGGATTCATTGGCTCCAATCTATGTGAAGATTTTATAAAAGCTAACAATGGAGTCGTATGCCTGGATAATTTCTCTACCGGTTTTAGATCGAATCTGGATTCAATTATCAATAATTCTAACTTTACTTTAATTGAAGGTGATATTCGGAATCTAGACGACTGCTTAAGGGCAGCTAAAGATGTCGATATTATTTTCCACCAAGCTGCGTTAGGCTCTGTACCAAGATCCTTAAATGACCCAGCTACAACAAACGATGTTAATATTTCAGGATTCTTAAATATGCTTATTGCTGCTCGAGACTCTAAAGTATCAAGATTTGTTTATGCTGCAAGCTCATCCACTTATGGTGATTCAGAAAAACTGCCAAAAATCGAAGAAGAAATTGGGATGCCACTTTCTCCTTATGCAGTTACAAAATATGTTAATGAATTGTATGCCCATGTATTTGGACTGAATTACGGTGTAGAGACAATTGGTCTTCGATACTTTAATGTTTATGGCCGTAAACAATCTCCAAATGGAGCGTATGCTGCTGTAATACCTAAATTTATTGAAAGTTTCATTAACCATGAATCTCCAAAAATAAATGGGGATGGATCAAACTCTAGAGATTTCACATACATTGATAATGTAATTAAAATGAACCACCTAGCTGGATCAACTACAAACAAAGATGCGATTGGAGAAGTTTATAATACAGCTGTTGGAGATCGAACAGACCTCAAGTCAATGACTTTAAAAATTCAAAACTTACTTTCAAAATTTGATCCTAAAATTAATGATATTGCTATTGAATATGGACCTGAAAGAAAGGGAGACATTCCACACTCACATGCATCAATCGAGAAGGCTACTAAAATGTTAGGATACACCCCAACTCATGCGATTGAAGCAGGATTAGAAGAAGCGATAGATTGGTACTGGGCATATTTTCAGAAAAAATAAATCTAATTTTTTATTCTTTTAACATTATTCAATAAAACGAATTGATTAATCGTTAAAGAGGAATCACTATACTTGTAAAAAATGATTCTATGTCGAAATTCTATGTTTTAATTCTATTTCTCTTTAATGCAATCAGTTTTAGTTTTGGTCAAAGAAATGTTCGTGACTCGATTATCCCATCTCCATGGGTAAGTGTTCATTATGGAATTAATGGAACAGGGGGTGATTTAGCAAAACGACACGGAACCTTGCATCATGTTGGTTTCTTTGGCGGATTTAAATCTTCAAGAAATTGGATTTATGGGTTAGATGCTGCTTTCATGTTTGGAAATGACATTCGAGTTAATGGGTTATTTGATCATTTAGTAGACTCAAAAGGTAATATCACAGATCAAAACGGAGACATTGCAATTGTAATTGTAGCTTCTAGAGGTATGTACGCTAATGGTACAATCGGAAAAATACTACCTATCTTAAGTCCAAACCCAAATTCAGGCGTATATGTGAACGTTGGAGCAGGATTCTTAGCTCATAAAATTAGAATTGAGACCCAAGACCATGTTGTACCACAATTAGAATTAGATTACCGAAAAGGATATGACAAATTGACTTCTGGTTTAAATACCTCTCAATTTATTGGATACTCCTTCATGGCAGATAAGGGATTTGCAAACTTTTATGGTGGCTTTTACGCACAGCAAGGTTATACCTTTAATCGAAGAACAGTCTTTTTTGAATCTCCTGAAATAGAAGTCTCCAAAGACATGATGCTCGATCTGCAATTTGGGGCTAAATTCGCGTGGATTGTTCCTATTTACAAAAGACAACCTAAGGATTTTTATTTCGATTGATGCATTTCATTTACAATTGTTCGATTCGATTATTAGGGTTCGTTTATAGAATCGCATCTCTTTTTAACACAAAAGCTAAACTTTGGATTAACGGAAGAAAAAATGTTTTTGAAAATCTTCCAGATGTTAGTAACAAAAAAGTATATTGGTTCCATTGTGCATCTTTGGGTGAATTTGATCAAGGACTTCCTTTAATGAAACAATACCGAGAGAATGTAAAAGATGCGTTTATTCTAGTTACTTTCTTTTCACCTTCTGGTATGCTTCATTATAACAAACGAGATCATAATGCTGATTTTGTTATGTATTTACCCCTTGACACCCCTTCAAATGCATCTCAATTCATACAACACTTCAAACCAATAAACTCGCATTTCATTAAATATGAGTTCTGGGCAAATTACATCTTTGAAGCGAAAAAACATCATTCAAAAATTTTCAATATTAGCGGGATATTCAGAAATAAACATCGATTTTTCAAATGGTACGGTGGATTTTTCAGAAAAGTATTAAAACAATTTGATCACTTTTTTGTTCAAAATTCAAAATCTAAAGAACTTCTAAATACAATCAATATAAATTGTGTAACTGTTGCAGGTGACAGTCGTTTTGATAGAGTTATCGATAACAAGATTAAAATCACACCTGAGACAAAACTAGAACAATTCGCTCCAAATAGAAACGCATTTATTATTGGAAGTTCATGGCCTAATGACGAAAGCATATTATTACCAATTATAAACGAACTTAAAGAAAAAGTAATTATCGCTCCTCACAATGTAGATGAAAAACATGTGAATGCCATTATTGAAAAAATCACTCGAAAACATGTTTTATTCTCTAAAAGTACCCTGGAAGAAATTGCCAACTCAGAAGTGTTGATTTTAGATACCATTGGTCATTTATCAAATGCTTATTCGTACGGTAAAATTGCATATGTCGGAGGTGGATTCTCTGGAAATCTGCATAACATTCTTGAACCTGCTGCATTTGGACTCCCTGTTATATTCGGCCCAAAGCATGAAAGATTTCCAGAAGCAGAGAACTTTATTAATGGAGGATTTGGTTTTAGTATAAGAACCATAAATGAATTAAAAAAAGCATTCAAATTTATTATGCACAACTATACTGAAATCTCCTCAAAGGAAGTCACGTTTGTTAAAGAAAACACAGGCGCTACTGATAGGATTTTTAATTTTATACATTCCAATTAAGGATCTTTAATTCTCTCTCCAAATCTTGTGTATATGCTTTTTGAATTGATTTAAAAACTTTTTGAATCACCTCCATTTTAACAGACTTGTTTTGTGTAATACCAACAATTGACCTAGCAGGCGATTGATTACTTCCTGAAACAATCGACTTATAATCATGGTCATTACTAACAATATTGTTAACGGGAATTAAAGTATACCCTCCATAAAGTTTCACCATTCTTTCTAAGAGACTCATATTTCCTCCTTCATAATCCCAATCACTATTTAAATCATCATTTAGCTGGCAGAAATTAATCATTTGAGTTCTCAGACAATTTCCTTTAGTTAATAACCAAGGATGCTCGTCTGCTAAATCATTTAAATTTATTGACACACCTTTACGATTTGGTAAATACGCTTTAATTTCTTCATTAAACAATAGTGTACTTGGATATTTTTCTATTGGTCCTGCAAGAATTCCGACATCTATCTTTTTATTTTCGATGGCACTTAATATTTCTTCCGTTTTCATCTCAAGAACAATAATATGTACATCCTTGAAAATCTTTCTCCAATTTTCAAATAAATCCGGCAATAGGTAATTCGAAATTGTCGGGATAATGGCAATCTTTAATTCTTCCTTATGAATTCCTCTTCGTTTTAAAGACAATGATTCAATTTTATTGTATTCATTTATTGTGTCTCTCAGAATAGGCAACATACTTAAGCCAAACGCAGTTAGCTGAATTGGATTCCGGCTTCGATCAAATACTAAACCACCCAAAACTTCTTCTGCTTTTTTTATCTGCATGGAAAGAGTTGGTTGTGTTACATAACATTTATCAGCCGCTTTTTGAAAATGCAATTCTTCACTAAGCGCTATTATATATTGAATTTGCTGAATTGAAATCATATAGATTTTTTTTATGAATATATAAAATATATCAATTATATCTATCTTTTAATAATGACTATCTTTGTTACATAGTTTTAATCTTATAAAAATAAAATAATGGGAGTATTAGTTGGTAAAAAAGCACCTTCATTTAAGGCTGCAGCAGTAGTAAACGGTGGAGAAATTGTTCAAGATTTTTCTTTGGATCAATACATCGGAAAAAATCATGTTTTATTTTTCTTCTATCCAAAAGATTTCACTTTTGTATGTCCTTCTGAATTACATGCATTTCAAGCTAAATTAGCTGATTTCGAATCAAGAGGAGTTAAAGTTGTGGCTTGTTCAACAGATACAGAAGAGTCACACTGGGGATGGTTACAAGTTCCTAAAGGAAAAGGTGGAATTGAAGGAGTTAAATACCCAATTGTTGCAGATACATCAAAAACAATTTCGGAAGCATTCGGTGTTTTAGCAGGTGAATACGATTATGACATGGACGGTCAAATGACTGCTAGCGGTCCAATGATTGCTTATAGAGGATTATTCCTAATCGATAAATCAGGTACCGTTATGCACCAATTGGTTAACATGTTCCCGTTAGGAAGAAATGTTGACGAAGCATTAAGAATGGTTGATGCATTGCAATTCTTTGAAGAAAATGGAGAAGTTTGTCCTGCAAACTGGCAAAAAGGAGATGATGGAATGACTGCATCTTTTGATGGTGTTGCTGATTATTTAGGGAAGCACTAGAAATTAATTACTAAAAGAAAGCCACTTGTTCATTCAAGTGGCTTTTTTTATTTCTAAAATTTCACATTCAATTCAATCCTCTCCCCATTTCGATCAACGATCATTCTAATCTCTTGCGTTTTTTGAAAGACTGATAAAGCCTTCATATAGTCTTGAATAGATTTGATTTCTATTATATCCATTCTTAATATGATATCTCCCTTTTCTAAGCCTGAATTTGCTCCCGGTCGATCTGGCTTAACACCGTCAACTTTTAATCCAAGACCGTCAAACAGATAATCTGGAATTATACCTAATGTTACATTAAAAGAAAATTTCTGTTCATTTTTATCTTTTGTTTGAGTGAATTCTATTAGAGCTTCGCTACTCAACAACTTTCTGCAATTATTTACCAATTCTACAACATCTATTATACCATCATAATTCAAAAGCTGACTGTCATCTGTAGGTTTATGATAATCTTCATGTTGTCCCGTGAAAAAGAATAAAACCGGTATGTTTTCCAAATAAAACGAAGTATGATCGCTTGGACCAATTCCAGATGAATCAATCTTAATTTGAAAATTTTCAACTTCGTTAAAAATTGTATTAAAAGAAGGCGAAGTGCCAACACCGTGAACAGCAATTCTTCTTTCCGAATCTAATCTTCCTATCATGTCTAGATTTATCATGTAGGAAATTGAATCAAAGTTCTTTAGCGATTCTTTAACAAAATAATTTGACCCTAACAGTCCTTTTTCTTCCCCTGTAAAAGCAATGAAAATTACATTCTGATTCCATTTTTCATCAACAGCTTTGTTTGCAAGCATTAATAATCCTGCTACACCACTTGCGTTATCATCAGCCCCATTGTGAATACTTCTCTCACCTACATGTAAAGAACCCTCATCTCCATAACCAAGATGGTCATAATGAGCTCCAATTATAATCGTGCTGGCAACATTTGAATTATAATAACCAATAATATTTCTTCCAATTAATTCTGTTCCTTCGTACAACGTATCGTGGGGATGCAGCTGCATTTTTTTCTTGAAAACTTGAAAATAACTATCTTCACTTCCCAAAGGCATAAGGCCAATCGCTGAAAACCTACTTGAAATATAGTTGGCAGCTTTCACCTCACCAGCAGTGCCCATTTCTCTACCCTCCAAAGAATCATGAGCTAAAACAAGTACATCTTTTTTCAAAGACTCTAACAAGCTATTGTGCTCTTGCCCTATTAAAGGGAAAACACTCATTAAACAGGTAACAACTAGTATAAACTTCATCTACTCAACAATTAATGGTTTCACTTGTTCATTTATTCCATCAGAAACTTTAATGAAGTAATTTCCACTCTCTAATTTTGAAAGATTTATTTTTGTTTTTTGCTCACCTGTATATTCAGGAGTGTACTCATCTACCTGTACAATTTTCCCCATTTGATCAGTTATTCTAATAGATATTTGACTTAAATCTCTACAGTAAAACGCAACATTTAATTTATTTTTCACTGGAACTGGATAAATATTCAATGCAAAAATATCTTCTCCCGCGATGCTTTTTTCAGGAACATTTGCAATTGATTTGTTTATGTAAACTTTAAAAATCATACTACTTGCGATACTTTGAGTACCATCATTGATAAAAAAGATATTCTCAGCACTACTTTCTATCCCTCCAAAAATATAACCAATTAAGGTTTTTGTTTGAGGTACAGCATTTATATCTACAATCTCTCCCTCTAGGAAATAATCATCTGCTGGTATAAACTCTGCTCCAGAACCTACTAGTGTAGGCATCTCGATATAATCTAATTTAGTTTCTTGCATTGACCAATTGGAAGAACGTGTCACTTTACTAATTGTTTTCACAAATGGAACGTCAACATCTTCAACCAAACTACCTAGGTTATCCAATGTAAATTGACTCATTCCACCAAAAAAGATTGTATGCATTGTATTTGAAAACGAATCATAAACAGGCATTTTAGCACTGTGATAATGGCTTAAATACTGATTGAAATTTGTGGCTGTAGAGTATGAGCTTTCAAACACATCAACCGAATTTAAAAACGGCATATCATTCGAATCAAAAACTCCAGAGAACACCGTAAATCCTTTTGTTCCATCCGGATATATTTGAGGAGACATATTATAATCTCTTCTGTGTAAAAACGTCGGGTCAATTGTTGATTGATAATTCTCAATTGTAAAATTAATCCCATCATCATTAATCTCAAAAGATCGAATCGCTTCAGTATATTGCTGAGTAAATCCAGGTCCGTGCTCAGGCCCCATTGGATTATAACTTCCATCAAATAACTGTCCACCTACCAAATAAAATCGATTGTTTAATATCCCTATTTGGCCTCCTGTTACCTTCATACGAACATCAGATATTTGTCTAAAAAAGGGAGTAATGTTTTCATTGTTTATAATTGCAGAGGACAACTGATCAACAGAAATTGCAGTTAAAGAAGGAAAAGTTGTATGGGCACCTAATGTTGCACTATAGCCATAACCACCGAATACATACAAAACAGTATCCTTTTGTTGAAACTCTTGATTGGTTGATTGCAATTGTTCAAAAATAGAAGCGTCAAGGCCATTTAAATCTGCTGACCAAAAAGATTCAGAAACAGGATCAATAACATAAGCACTTTTATTGTTATCAGTTTCTGAGAAAGCAGCAAAAGGTTGTCTTTGATGTAAACCATCAATCCTACCGCCTACTATCAACCATTTTCCGTCAGTAGTTTTTGCATACGCATATGAATGGATACCAGGCATTGAAGCAATTGTAAACGGTTCTAATTCAATTGCAAATTCTTCAGGAACTTGAGCTTTAGCTACAATTCCTAGCATGACAAAAATGTTTAATAGTAATAATTTCATAAGATTAATTTTCTGCAAATTAATCTTATCTACCTGAACTATTTGCAACACTTGTTACACAAGCTGAATTATTCGATAAAATCTAAGTCTTTATTGTGAGTTTCTTCAATTGTCAACGTTGAATAAATAGCTAAAGTAAAAGAAATTACTCCAACAATTATAGCAGCAATTAATACCCCCGAATTTGAATTTGAATACCAATCTTCTTTTACATAGTTATATAAAATAACCATTAATGGAAGACTTCCTCGAACCATATTAGGAATGGTAGTAGCCGCAGTAGATCTAATATTTGTTCCAAATTGTTCAGCTCCCACTGTAACGAACATTGCCCAATAACCAGTTCCTAAGCCGAGCCATGTCATAAAGAAATAATAGCCATTTACAGTTTTTGCCATTCCACTTAAAAGTAAAACAACACCTAACAAAGTAAATATCAACATCCAGAAAATTGCTTTTTTTCTAGAATGAAGTAAATGACTTAAAAATCCACTTGCGAAATCACCTGCCGAAATCCCAATATATGCCCACATGATACATAAACCAGGATCAATTTCCCCTATTATATGAAGCGGCTTCGCAAATTGATTCCCGAAAAACGCAAATATCCCGATACAAAACCAAGTCGGCAAACCAATCGCAATGCATTTGATGTATCTTACAAACCGATCTTTATTTGTGAAAAAAGAAATGAAACTCCCTTTTTTCACTGAATCATCTAACATAACATCCTTATAAATACCTGATTCGACGACCCCTACTCTTAACAAAAGTAAAGCAAGACCAAGTCCTCCTCCAATAAAATACGTAGTTGTCCAATCTCCTGAGAAACCAACTGTTAATTTAGCTACAACTGCTCCTAACAATCCGAAACCAGCAACTAATGAAGTACCAATTGCTCTTAACTCTTTTGGTAAAGACTCAGAAACTAGCGTTATTCCAGCTCCAAGCTCTCCTGCCAAACCAACTCCAGCAATAAACCGCAACAAGCAATAAAGTGTAGTTGGATCCATAAAATTCATTTGAGGTAAGAATCCGCATGCAATATTTGCAATGGAATATACTAGAATAGAACCAAAAAGCACTGAAAGCCTTCCTCTTTTATCCCCAAAAACGCCCCATAAAACTCCTCCTAGTAACAAGCCAAACATCTGCCAATTCAAAATAAGTGAACCAACCTTATCAATGTCTAGCCCCAAGCTTTTTAAGCTTTCTACTCTTACAATTCCAAACAATGTAAGATCATAAATATCTACAAAATAGCCTAATGCCGCAACAATGACAGGTAGACTAAAAAGAAATTTCATCTTTTGAGAAGTTGAATAAGTTTTCATTTTTTAAAACTATAAAGAATTGTTTTAATAAGCTATTAACCTCAATTAAGGATTACACAATATTTTAATTTTGACTACTTTTGAATAAGGTTCTACAATGACAACTTGTAATTAAACATGCTAAATATCTTAAAAAAACATTCTCTTTTAACAATCCTATTTATTGGAACAATTTTGTCCATTTATAGAATTTCAAATGTGAATGAAAAAGAAATTTCTTGGGATGTTTTAGGTTATTACATACCACTACCAGCAACATTTATTCATTCTGACCCACTTTTAAACAATACTGATTGGCTTAAAAAAGTTAATGCCGAAAAAGATTTAACAGGAACTTTATACATGGTTTCATCGAATGAAGAAGGAGAACCAATGTATTTTTTCCTACTTGGAATGGCCATTTTATTTCTGCCCTTTTTCTTAATCGCCCATGGATGGTCAATGATGTTTGATTTACCTATGGATGGATTTAGCCCTCCATATCTATACGCGATGGTTCTTGGCGGAATAATATATACCTTAATTGGATTGTATTTTTATCGTAAAATTTTGAATCACTTTTTTTCTGAAAAAATCACTAGCATTATTCTGCTAACAACTGTTTTTGCTACAAATTACATTCATCATTTAACATTGAAAAATTTAGAGACTGTGAACTTACTTTTTATGTTCACAGCAATCATTCTTTGGTACACAATTAAATGGCATCAAAACCAAAGACTGAAATACATGATTATAATCGGGCTTTCGATTACACTTACATCGATGATAAAACCCAGTGAAATCATGGTTGTTTTAATTCCTTTATTATGGGGAATCCATTCTAAAGAGACTTTAAAAACAAAAATCGCATTATTAAAAGCATCAAAATCACAGTTTATTATTGCTATTTTATTATGTTTCGCGATTGCTAGTCCTCAAATAATTTATTGGCTAATTAAAACTGGAAAACCATTTTACGACAGTTATAAAAATCCAGGAGTAGGATTGGATATTTTTTCTCCTCATATTATTGACTCATTAATTAGCTACAAAAAAGGTTGGTTGATATACACACCTGTGATGCTTTTGTACTTAACTGGCTTTATTTTTCTTCACAAAAAACAAAAAGACATATTTTGGGCGATTACAATCTATTTCCTAATAAGCTTCTACATTATTACAAGCTGGACAGAATGGTGGTATGGCGCTGGTTTTTCAAATAGGCCATTGATTGTTTCCTATGTAGTTCTTGGGATCTGTTTCGGTTTCTTTTTACAACATCTATCAACGAAGAGTAGACCTATAATTACAACTGTAACAATATTTATTCTAGCATGTACTTTTTTAAATCAGTTTCAATGGTGGCAATTGAAAAATTACATCCTCGAACCATACAGAACTACTAAGGAGTATTATTGGGCATCCTTTTTAAAGACATCAGTTACTCCTGCAGATAAAGAACTTTTATTGATTTCAAGAGATTTTAGTGGAGCAATGAATTTTACGGAAAAGCATAAATACTCAAAGTCAATCCTTGTAACTGAAAAATTTAATGGTGAAACGAATTTCCCAACAACAATGGACAGTTCTAAAAACTATCGATTGAAGATTGTTCCAGAATCAGAATTTGAATTCACGAACAAAATCCCATATGCCAAAGTAACTTCGAAAGACCATGCTTGGTTAAATTTTCAATTTGACGTAGAAGGAATAGCAGAAAATAAAACAGCATATTTAGTCGTAACAATGAATCGAAAAGAGGGCGATTATGGTTACAAATCATTTGAAATAAATGCGATTTCAAATCAAATGAGTCCCCAATATTCCTTTGATTTTCTGACTCCAGAAATTAGATCAGTTAATGATGAATTGAAATTTTTTATTTGGAATCCGAATGGAGCCAACTTTGAAATTGACAACTTTATTGTTCGAAAATTTGAGCACAAATAATTTGGTGAAATGACTAAGGATGAGATTTTCATGACTCGATGTATTCAACTCGCTACTTTAGGCAAGGGAAATGTAGCACCAAACCCGATGGTTGGAGCAGTTATTGTTTACAATAATCAAATTATCGGAGAAGGATATCATGAATTTATTGGTGGACCACATGCGGAAGTAAATGCTATCAACTCAGTAAAGAATCCTGCACTTCTTCAAAATGCGACAATTTATGTTTCTCTAGAACCCTGTGCTCATTTCGGAAAAACGCCACCTTGTGCTGATTTAATTGTTTCAAAAAAGTTTAAACGTGTTGTTATTGGTTGTCAAGATTCATTTTCAAAAGTTAATGGTGCTGGAATTAAACGGATTCAAGATAATGGCATAGAAATAGCGAAAGGTGTTCTTGAACAAGAATGCAGAGAATTAAACAATCATTTTTTCTATTTTCATGAAAAAAAGAAACCGTTTATTACCATTAAATGGGCTGAATCAATTGATGGATATATCGACAACAATGGATTACAAACTCAAATATCTTGTGCAGAGACATCAATTTTCACCCATCAATTAAGAAAAGAAAATCAAGCCATTCTAGTTGGAAGAACAACTGTTGAAAATGACAATCCATCTCTTACAACTAGGAATGTTTCTGGAAGAAATCCAACAAGGATTATTTTAGACCCAAACAATAAATTAACAAAAGTACACAAGGTGTTTAATGACGAATCAAAAACCATTGTTTATAATAAGACAGCAAACGATTCAATTTCAGTAGAACAAGTTCATTTACTAGATTTTAAATTGGAAACCATTTTAAATGATTTGTACAAAAAAAACATTCAGAGTGTACTTGTCGAAGGTGGAGCATATACGATAAAACAATTCTTGGATGCGAATGAATGGAATATCATTCACCAAATCATTAGCCCATTAAAACTAAATGATGGAACTTTAGCACCAAAAATTGAATTAACACCAAAAAAAAGTCGGGATCATTTCTCTGACAGGATTAATACCTATATTAATAAATGATTCCATTATACCTATCCATATTTAGTTCAACAATAATTTTTGTCCTTTTTAAATTATTTAAGAAGTATCAAATTGACACCTTTCAAGCAATCGTCTTTAATTATTTTACTGCCGCTATTTGCGGAATAGGACTCTATCATGAAGAATGGTCAAGTAAAGCAATGGAATCTCCATCTTGGATACCATTTGTTTTTATATCCGCTGCATTATTTATTGGATTGTTTTTTCTGATGGGAAAAAGTACGCAAGAAAATGGGGTTGCATCGACATCCATTGCTGTGAAAATGAGTATGGCAATTTCTTTATTGCTTATTATTATTGCTTATTCAGAAAAACTTACCCTACTTAAAGTTTTGGGAATTTGTATGGCGTTTATTGGTGTCTACCTTGTCTCAATTAATAGTCAAAAGAATAAAATAAATTCAAACTCAAAATGGATGCTTGTGTTCCTTTTCTTTGGCAGTGGAACACTTGACTTCACATTAAATTATGTTCAAAACAATGAATTAAACCACCTTTCGTCATCTCTTTTTAGTGCTTTTGGTCTTGGTTTAGCTGGTGTTTTTGGCAGTGTAATTTTACTTATTAATGTTTTTAGAGGAAAGGCTAAAATTAAACTCCAAAACATTATAGCTGGTATTGTACTAGGAATACCGAATTACTTTTCAATTTATCTTTTAATGTTATCCTATCATTCAACAGGATGGGATGATTCTACAGTTTTAGCAGTTACAAATGTTGGCGTTGTTCTTGTATCAGCGATTATCGGATTCACCTTTTTCAAAGAAAATGCTACAAAACGCAAGATTTTTGGTCTTGCTGCGGCAATTATTTCCATTTTAATATTATCCATATCAAATTAACATCTTATGATTATTCATCCTTTAAATACTGGTAATTTTAAACTAGACGGCGGCGCAATGTTTGGCGTTGTTCCTAAATCTCTTTGGGAAAGAACAAATCCAGCCGATGCTAACAATATGTGCGACTGGTCGATGAGATGTTTACTAATAGAAGATGGTGACAAGTTAATATTGATTGACACTGGTATTGGTGACAAACAATCTGAAAAATTCTTCTCTCATTATTACATGACTGATGAAAACTCGATGATTCCAAATTTGAAAAAATTAGGTTTTTCACCTGATGATATCACAGATGTATTTCTTACCCATCTACACTTTGACCATTGTGGCGGTGCAATTCAATGGAATAAATCACGAACTGGATTTGAGCCTGTTTTTAAAAACGCCACATACTGGAGTACTGAAAATCATTGGAAATGGGCCACAGAACCAAACCCTAGAGAAAAAGCCTCCTTTTTAAGCGAAAACATATTGCCATTAAAAGAAAGTGGCCAGCTCAAATTTGTTAATCGTCAGGGAGATTTCACTAAAAATGTTTTCAATAATTTTGATGTTCTTTTTGTTGATGGACACACAGAAAGCATGATGATCCCTCACATCCAATACAAGGGGAAAACTATTGTTTTTATGGCTGATCTTTTACCAAGCGTGGGACACATACCATTACCATACGTTATGGGCTACGACACAAGACCCCTTTTGACACTTACTGAAAAAGAAAAATTCTTACTAAATGCTGAATCAAAAAATATGGTTCTATTTCTAGAACATGATTCAGTAAACGAATGTGCGACTCTTCAGAATACAGAGAAAGGAATCCGCTTAAAGAATACTTTCAAATTTTCTGATTTGTTCTAAATTTCGTAATTTCCAACTTCTTAAGACTTAAACTATGGACAAGTATCTACTCGAATTACTAAAAACAGTTAATACTATTATTATACCAGGACTTGGTGCCCTCACAATTGTCAATCACGATACTGGTGAAATCATGTTTATGTCTTATTTAAAACACGATGACGGAAAATTATCAAGCTACATTGCGGAAAATGAAGGATGGGACGAAACTGAAGCAAAAAATTTAATCGCCAAATACGTTAGAGGTGTAATTACGAATATAGATCAAGGAGAATCATACGATATGTTTCAGTTTGGTTCATTTTTTAAAGACGAAGATGGAGAAATTGATTTCAAGAATTGGGATAAAAACACATCAAAAACTGAGGAAATAGCAGAACCAGTTATTGAAACAGAACCAGAAGTTATTGAGACTCCAAATGTTTCAATTCCAGAATCCGAAAAAATTGAACCAACAATAATCGAAGAAAAGATTGCAATTGAACCTAAAGAAGAAAAAATCAAATTAGAGGTTCCTTCGGTAGAGGCTATAAAAACAGCAATGCCAACTCCCCCAGTAGACACTACGCCAGAGAACACTTATGTAGAGTCGACTAAACAAAAAAACATTCTTGAGCAGGAAGAAATGAATAAAACCCAAGAGAAGCTCAATAAATTAAAGGAAAAAAAGGCTGAAAAACCTCAGAAAAAACGAAAAGGTGCTGGTTTTTATATCTTATTGGCCCTTTTATGTATTATTTGCACGGGAGGTATTTATGTTGGAATGAATTTCCAAGAAATCAAACAACACATTCCATTTTTAGCCGAGAATAAAGATAAAACAGAAAAGAAAGAAAAAAGTGCCATCGATGAGATGAAGGAAATCATGGGAGAAACAGAACAAACGGAAGATGTGGAAGCTGAAACACCCGAAACAACTGTTGAATCGGAAATAATTCCTGAGGAGGTAGATGTAGAGACGGAAATAAAAGAGAAATCAAAACCAATCAACCGAACATCAACTTCAAACGATTCTCATTTACCTTTCCACATCATTGTTGGAGCCTTTTCATCAAGTTCTAATGCAAATAAGCTTGGAGAAAAATTGAGAGCACAAGGTTATAATCCAAAGGTTGGTTTAGCAAGAGGGATGAATTTAGTTAGTGTAAAGTCCTACGCAACGAAACAAGAAGCACAAAATGCAATCTCAACGCTAAGTGAAGTTGCTCCGAAAGGTTGGGTTTTTGAATGGCCTGATTAATTGGGTCAAACAATTATATTTTACTTTCGAAAGTAGTATATAATTACATTTTATTCATTAAATCAACCAAACGATTTGAATATCCAGATTCATTGTCGTACCACCCCATGATTTTAACCATGTTCCCCATAACGCTTGTCAATTGTGAATCATAAACACAACTGTGAGAATTTCCTATAACATCAACAGAAACGATTGGATCATCTGTATATGCTAATATTCCATTTAATTCGTTTCTTGATGCACTTAACATTGCTTCATTTATTTGAGCTTCTGTAGGCGGATTTTTCACAACCAAAGTAAGATCTGTAATTGACCCGTCAGGCACAGGAACACGAATTCCACATCCACCAATATGACCTTCCAATACAGGGAAGATTTTTGCTAAAGCTTTTGCAGCTCCAGTTGTTGTAGGAACTATTGACTGTGCAGCGGCTCTAGCTCTTCTTAAATCTGAATGTGGTGCATCATGTAAACGCTGATCCGATGTGTAACTGTGAACAGTTGTAATGTATGCACTTTCGATTTCACACAAATCCATAATTACTTTCAACATTGGAGCAGCTGAATTGGTTGTACATGAAGCATTTGAAACGATAACATCCGTTTCTTGAAGTAAATGATCATTTACTCCTAAAACAACCGTTCGAACTCCTTCACTCTTCGCAGGAGCAGATAAAACTACTTTCTTAGCACCTCCTTTTAAATGCAACGAAGCTGCTTCTTCCGTTCTAAAAACACCAGTTGCTTCAAGTACTATTTTGACACCAAATTTACCCCAAGGAATTTCTTCCGGATTTTTAAAAGAGGTGAATTCAATTACTTTTCCATTTGTGAAAACCAATTTATTCCCTTCAATTTTGAAGTCATATTTTAGTTTCCCATGGATACTATCATATTTAAATAAGTGAGCTAATGTTTCAATATCCGCTAAATCATTCACCAAAACAACATCTAGGTTAGAGTTTTCCAAAGTCATTCTTGTAAAATAACGACCTATTCTTCCGAAACCATTCACACCAATTCTTTTCATCTTATCTTAATTATAATTCTACTCTAAAGTTAATCAACTCTTTAATATAGAAAACAAAAAAAGGACAACCAAAAGATTGTCCTTTAAAATTTATCATATTAAGTCTAATGGATAACTTGAATAAACCCTTGTTTCTGAAGTTCTTGACCACCTTCAAGAACAGAGTCAATAAAATAGAAATAAGTTCCCTCATCTACTTTTTTACCTTTAAATGTTCCATCCCAATATCCATTCGGATCATCAAATTCATAAACAACGTTCCCCCATCTATTAAGGATTACACAATTAAATGAAGAAATTCCGTCCGATTCTACAAACCATCTTTCGTTTCCTACAGTAGACGAAAGACTAATAACATTAGGTGTAATAATGTCACATTTTTTAAACCCAATATATGCAGAATCAACCATGCTGTGACATTTGTTTGAAGCTGTCACATAATACATACCGGGTGAAGTCACTTGAATTAAACTGCCACTTTCACCCGTACTCCATGTCCAACTAGTAGTCACAGGATCGACTTCAGCTTGCAAGTCATACACAACTCCTTCGCATAAAATAGTATCTTGAATCTCTGTCCAAGCATAAGGTGGAAATTCAATTTGCATTGTTAAAGGCAAATTACAAATGTTATCCGTATATGTTAAATTGTAGAAGCCAGGAGTTGACGTATAGATGTAAGGATTCTCCGCAGTTGAATTCGGAATAAAATGAATAGCAGTATCTGCTATAGACCAAACTCCTCCTCCTGCTGAGGTTGTTCCATTAATCTGAACCGCCAAATTACAACCAACCGTATCAGGACCAATTGTAGGAGCTGGAATTTCAGTTACTGTAAAAGTTGTATCATTTGAACAGATATTTAAACTATCCCATGCAGTTAATGTATAAACTCCTGCCGGTAGGTTGTTTGAGAACAATGTATCTAAAGCAGGGTTTGACAATCCCCAAGTGATACTTCCCATACGTGTAGAGTCAGGAATTTCTAAATCTGTTCCTGTTTGACCTTCACAATAAACTAAATTACCTGTTAAGTTGAATACTGGCTCTGAAGGCACATAGACTACTGAATCAATTGTAAATTTACAACCTCCTAAATCGACCGTTACTGTCAATGTTTCACTAAAATAATTATTGATATCGATCGTTGGAGTCGTTTCCATTGTTTCCCAAACATAACCATCAAAAGGACCGTTTAAGACACTAAATGTCATTGGTGCACATTGAGTCGTAAAATCTAAGACTGGATCAACTGGATAAGCCAACGATGCGTCAGTTACTTCTAATGTATATGTTACTGAAGTAACACCTGCAGGGATATAATCATCAGTAGCAGTTACAGTAATTGTATGATATCCAATAGATTCTTGAGCGCCATAAACTTCTAATACTAATTCACCAGTAGAACCGGCTGTACTTGAAACGGTATTAACATTGTTTAATGTAGGAGCGCTATATGTTACTGTAGTTGTTTGTGTTGCCTCTGGAGATAAAAAAGGGAATGTTAATGTGATAGTATCACCAACAGAGCAAACTTTAAAAGTATCACAATACTGAGTTTCTAATGGAATCGGAGCAATATTTCCTACTGTACAAAAGTCAAAATAGAATGACTTGTCATCCAACCAACTCACCCCATCAGTTACACCATTTGGCCCATCATAGTCAGTCCCTTCATGATCAAATTGACCAATCTGGAAAAAGTCTATATTATTTCCTCTATTTGCTCCAGCTGTAGCCGGCGTACCACCAAAACCATTTGTTCCACCTGAAGCTCCTCCAGTAGTCCACTGCATATCATCGTAGTGAATTGCAACATTTCCTCCTTGAACTAAAGGATCAACACCATCTGTAATTACTATTTGACATGTATTCAACTTATCTAATTGATCGCTGTAATATCCAGCACCAACCCAATTAAAAACTGCGGCTGTTGGAGTAATCGTTGCATGCATAGTACCAGCACCACCAAGATCAAAGTCCGCCCAAAAGGCAGCAATCATTTCGTTTCCATTTGACGGGAAGGCAGTAGATGAAAAAGCTGAAATCCCTCCATTAAAACTAATATTCCCATTGTTATTCATCCAAACTTGCGTGTAATTGTCTCCGAAAAAACAGAACGTAAAAGGTAAGGCAATCGGACTTGCTGACAACCAACCATCATCTGAACTAGTAACTGCCATTGATGGCCCTGGAGGATCAAAATAACCACCACAACCTTGTGCTTTTGGTGTAATTATAAATTCTTGAAAGATATCAGAAGGATCAACTGTGACCATCCCCTCAGATTGAATAACCTCATTACCTGTTAACTGACCATTCATCTTCAATGAATTATATTCAGTTTCTGTAACATAATTAAACGTTTGAGCAACTAGACTTTGTGATATTCCAGTTATTAATAAGAGTGTGAAAAATAAGTTTTTAGTATTCATCGTATTTGTATCATTTTAAATCAAGACTTATATTGTTTATAAAAAGTTGCATCTACTTAATAAGTTCCTTTTTAACAACTGTCAAAATTAATAATTAAAACTTAGCTTTGCAATGCACAAAAAAGTAGCACTAAAAGGTTTTAATGATGAATACACAAGAATTAAAAGATGTTGCCTCACAGGTAAGAAGAGATATAGTAAGAATGGTTTCAGCCGTAAGTTCAGGTCATCCAGGTGGTTCCTTAGGATGTGCAGACTTTTTAACTGTGCTCTATTTTGATTTAATGAAACATGAACCATCCAAATTTGATATGGACGGTATTGGCGAAGATGTCTTTTATCTTTCAAATGGGCATATTTCCCCAGTATGGTATAGTGTTCTTGCACGTTCGGGTTATTTCCCAGTAGATGAATTAAATGGATTCAGAAAACTTTCATCAAGATTACAAGGTCACCCTTCTACAGATAAAAATCTGCCAGGGATCAGAATGGCTTCTGGGTCTTTAGGTCAAGGTTTATCTTGTGGAATTGGAACAGCATTATCTAAAAAATTAAACGATGATGACTCCATTGTATACACACTTCATGGTGATGGTGAATTGCAAGAAGGACAAATATGGGAAGCTGCTATATATGCTGCTGCAAAAAAAGTTGATAACATCATTGCTACTATAGATTATAACGGTCGTCAGATTGATGGAGACCTTGAAGATGTAATGTCTCTGGGTAACCTTTCTCAAAAATGGCAAGCTTTTGGATGGGATGTATTAGAAATGGATGGACATAACATCGATGAAATTAAAAATACAATGGCATTAGCAAAATCTAAAGTAGGCAACGGAAAGCCGATTGTTATTATCATGAAAACTGAAATGGGTCAAGGTGTTGACTACATGATGGGAACTCATAAATGGCATGGATCAGCTCCTAACGAAGAACAATTAGCTTCTGCTTTAAATCAACTTACAGAAACTTTAGGAGATTACTAATTGAAAAATCTAATATTCATATTATTCCTTTTTGTTAGTTCCTTTGGCTATAGTCAAGAATTAACACGCATTCTTTTTATTTTAGATGCATCAAATAGTATGAATGCCTATTGGGGCGATCAAACTCGTATCGAAACAGCGAAAACACTTTTAGCTAAAACTGTTGACGAATTGCGAAATGTTCCAGATTTAGAAATCGCATTAAGAGTATACGGACATCAATCGCCTATTACTGCAACTTACCAAGATTGCAACGATACCAAACTTGAAGTAGGATTTGGTGAAGATAATTTTGATAGGATCAAGTATCGAATCAAATCAATTCAAGCGAAAGGCACAACACCAATCGCACTTTCCTTGAAAGCTGCAGCAGAAGATTTCCCTGATCAGAACTCTAGAAACATCATCATTTTAATAACCGATGGATTAGAAGCTTGTCCAAATGACCCTTGTGTAATTGCTAAAGAATTGCATGATAAAGGAGTCAAAGTAACCCCATTTGTTATTGGTCTTGGTTTAGATCTTTCATATTTGGAGAAATTCAGTTGTATCGGTAATTATACAGATGCAGAAACAAAAGAATCTTTCGAAAAAGTATTGCAAAATGTTATTTCGAAGGCACTTTTAAATACAACTGCACAAATAAACCTAAACGATATTAATAAAAGGCCCCTAGAAACTGATGTAACGATGTTTTTATATGAAGCTGGGACGACAAAACTAAAGTATACATTTACACATACCATTAATCGATTTGGAAATCCAGATACGTTAATTCTTGACCCTCAATTTAAATATGACCTCGTAGTTAACACAATCCCAAGAGTTGAATTAAAGAACATTTCCATAAAAAGAAACATTCACAACACAATTAATGTAGACGCTGGACAAGGAAATATTAAAATCCGTTTTCTTGATGCAACTAAACCATATCAGATTGACTTTAGAGTAATGCAATCAGGAAAACCACAAACATTAAACGTTCAAAAAGTAAATTCAACTGAAAAATATTTAATCGGAACCTACGATATTGAAATATTAACAACACCACGAATTTACGTAACAACAAATGTTGAACAAAGCAACACTACAAACATTAACATTAAAGCTCCTGGCTTTTTAAAATATACTTCAGGTAATTTAATTACAGGTCAAATATTCTCACAAAATGACAATGGTTCTTGGGATTGGATTGCTAATTTTGATCCGAACACGAAATCAGGAAATCAACAACTACAGCCGGGTGCTTATAAAATTGTGTACCGACAATTAAACTTAAAAAAGTCGGAATACACACTAGAAAAAGAATTTAGAATAAACTCCAATAAAACAACATCAGTACAGTTATGACAAAATCAATTGAAATTGAAGTATTAGGTAAAAAAGATACAAGATCTGGATTCGGGGAAGGGCTTCTTGAAATCGGAAAAAGAAACAAAGATGTTGTTGCTTTATGCGCTGATTTAACTGGATCCCTTAAAATGAATGCCTTTGAAGATGAGTTTCCAGAACGTTTTTTCCAAGTTGGAATTGCAGAGGCAAACATGATTGGTATGGCTGCTGGATTAACTGTTGGAGGAAAAATACCATACACTGGTACTTTTGCAAATTTCTCTACAGGACGTGTCTATGATCAAATTCGTCAATCTGTTGCTTATTCAAAGAAAAATGTAAAAATATGCGCTTCTCATGCTGGTTTAACGCTTGGTGAGGATGGTGCAACACATCAAATATTGGAAGACATTGGTTTAATGAAAATGCTTCCAAACATGACAGTTATTGTTCCTTGTGACTTTAACCAAACAAAACAGGCTACAATGGCTATTGCTGATTTTGAAGGACCTGTTTATTTGCGATTCGGTAGACCTTCTGTTCCAATTTTTGTAAAACCAGATGCGAACTTCCAAATTGGAAAAGCTGATACGATTATTGAAGGTACGGATGTAACAATTATTGCTTGTGGCCATTTGGTTTGGAAATCAATTGAAGCAGCGCAGGAATTGGCAGCTCAAGGAATCTCTGCCGAGGTAATTAATATGCACACGATTAAACCTTTGGATGAGAAAGCTGTCTTAAACTCTATAGCTAAAACAAAATGTATTGTCACAGCTGAAGAACATATGAGACATGGCGGTTTAGGAGATTCAATTGCTCAACTTATGGCAAGAACATCGCCAACACCTCAAGAATATGTTGCAGTTGACGACTCATTTGGAGAAAGTGGGACACCAAATGAATTAATGACTAAATACGGAATTGATACGATTAACGTTGTTGAAGCAGCACTAAAAGTTATTCAAAGAAAATAAATGACAAATAGCCATCCTGAAGATATAGAGATAATTAACATGCTCGTTCAAGATGGCAAAAATTCTGATATAGGATTTAAGACTCTCGTTATGAAATATGGCGAGAGTCTTTTTCGTCAGATTCATTTTATGACAAAAAATAAAACTTATACAGACGATATACTCCAAAATGTCTTCATCAAAGTTTATGAAAATTTATCTTCCTTCAAGCAAGAATCATCTTTATATACTTGGCTCTATCGAATTGCCAGAAATGAAACATTGAATTTTCTAGAGAAAGAAAAGAGACGTACTGGGGTAAAAGTTGAAGATCATTATTTTGAAATAATAGCTGGACATTCTGTTTTAGATGGTAATACTTCAGAAAGGATATCGGAACTTCTAGATCAAGCAATTGAATCTCTTCCAGAAAAACAAAAGCTTGTCTTTAAATTAAAATATTTAGAAGATTTAAAATATTCAGAAATTGCCGAAAAACTTAAAATGAGTGAAGGGGGATTAAAAGCAAATTTTCATCATGCAAAACAAAAAATAGAAGATTTTATTTTAGCTCGATTAAACCATTAACTCAATCAACTGTCAAATTATATATGAAAGAGAATAACGACTTATTTGATCATCTGAAAAAAAAGGAATTTACTATTCCTGACACCGCCTATTTCAATTCTCTTGCGGATAAAGTCATACTTGAAAACCAAGTGAAAAAAAAGACGTTTGTTATGCGTCCAGTAATATGGATAACAGCGGCTGCTGCAATAATCATTCTTGCAATAATTATCGTAAAACCAACAACATCTTATGTTCAGCCAGACTTTACTCAACTAGCATTTAATGATATTTCGTCAACAGAAGCAGAAAACTACATTAATGCGAATCTTAACGATTTTGAAATTGATTTAATTGAAGAACTAATTATCTCTGATAACGCAATTCAAGAAAATTCAGACACTACTAAAACTCAACCAAATGAAGTAAAACAAACTGTTACTTTTGACAATATTTCGAAAGAGGATATTTTAAACTATTTCGAAAATGAAAACATCGATATTGAAGACTTAGAAGAAGAATCATTTATATAAAAAAGCATGGAAAGAATAATCAATTACACCTTACTAATCCTATTCCTAGGTTTATTTAGCATCAATTTAAATGCACAACCGAATAAAAAACAGGGAAACAAAGCTGAGAAAGACAAAATTGAACAGCTTAAAATTAACTTCATTAATACGGAGCTTAAATTATCTGCCGAAGAATCTGAGAAATTTTGGCCTATTTATGATGAGTTAACACGGAAACTGAGAATTGAAAAAAGAATTCAAAAGACGACAAACAATGAATTAAAAAACAATTTTAATAGTTTGACTGAGTTAGAATTCAAAACAAAAACAAATAAAGTTCTAGACAGCCAAATCAAAGTTGCTCAGCTTAATAAAGAATATAACTCTAAAATTGCTGAAGTTATTGGCTATAAAAAAGCAACTGAATTATTGAGTATTGAAAGAAGATTTAAACGAGAATTGCTTCAAAAGCTAAAAGATAAATAAATAGATGTAATTGTATTCATTGACAAATCATCACTTAATGAAAAAAGAAGAAGAATTTAAAGCATACCAAGGTCAAACCAATCCATTCCCCTATTTAATTGACGTGGACAGAGCCGATGGAATTTACATCTACGATAAAAGTGGCAAACCATACATGGATATGATTGCTGGAGTTGCAGTTAACAACACTGGTCACAACAATAAAAGTGTGAATGATGCACTAAAGAAACAAATTGACAAGCACTTACATGTAATGGTATATGGTGAGTTTATCCAAGATTCGACCTTAGATCTTTGTAAGAATTTAATTGCTCTTCTTCCTCAAAATCTTAATTCCGTTTATTGTGTTAATTCAGGTACAGAAGCAAATGAAGCAGCTCTAAAACTTGCAAAAAGAGTTACAGGTAGATCTGAATTAGTTTCATTTAGAGGTTCTTACCATGGAAGCACCCATGGTTCGATGAGTGTATCAGGAAATGAAACAAAAAAAGAAGCTTTCAGACCACTTTTGCCCGATGTTCGTTTTCTAAGCTTCAATAATACTTTAGATTTAGAACAGATTTCACACAAAACCGCTGGTGTTATTATCGAGACAATACAAGGTGATGCTGGTGTTCGAATTCCTGAACTTGCTTTTTTAAAAGCCTTGCGTAAAAAATGTGACGATACTGGAACAATGCTGATTTTTGATGAAATACAATGCGGAATGGGACGAGCTGGCTCCATGTTTGCTTTTGAAAAATTCAATGTTGTTCCTGACATTTTAACATTAGGGAAAGCACTTGGAGGAGGTATGCCAATTGGTGCTGTAATCGCGAAAAATGAACTTTTAAACGAATTCACTTATAATCCAATGCTTGGTCACATTACCACGTTTGGAGGGCACCCTGTTGTTTGTGCTGGTGCAAATGCAAACCTTGAAATACTTAAAGAAATAGACTTTAAGGAAGTAGAAAGACTTGGAGCATTACTCGAGGCATTAATAAGTGAAAACTCTGAAATTAAAGAAATTCGAAGAATTGGGATGATGTTTGCTTTTGACATGATATCCTTTGAACGTGTTGAAAAAGTGGTAAAAAAGTGCTTGGAAAAGGGATTGATTTCATTTTGGTTTTTATCGCACCCATATAGTTTCAGACTTTCTCCGCCAATAACAATCTCAGAAGATGAAATAAGAAAAGCAGCAAAAATAATTAACGAAGCAATTTTAGAGACAAGTTAAAGACTTGCCAAAAACCTCAAAATTGCACCTGTAAGTTTTTGATGCGATTCCTCTTGAATACAATATGGAGGATTAATGAACAAAATATTTCCAAGTGGTCGTATTAGAATGCCTTCATCTAAAAAATATGAATATGCCTTTTCTCTAATGTTTGAGAAATAAGTATTCCCCTCTCCTGTTTCAATTTCCAAAGCTAAGATTGTTCCAAGCATCCTTACCTCTGCAACTTTATCATTTGATCTCAGTTCGTTTAAAAAACGTTCGTTCCAAGATTGAATTCTTGCGATTGAATCCCAAGTTTGTTCTTTCTCAAAAACATCTAATGAGGCGCAAGACACAGCGCAAGCTAGCGGATTACCCGTAAAAGAATGTCCGTGTAACAAAGCCTTTGTTTTCTCAGGCGACAAAAATGCTGAATAGATTTCTTCCGTTGCAACAGTTAGTCCAAGTGCCATAACTCCACCCGTGAGTCCTTTTGAAAGCGTTACGATGTCTGGCTTAACCTTACAATGATCCATTGCAAACATCTTACCCGTTCGTCCAAAACCAGTCATTACCTCATCAAAAATGACTAAGACTCCATATTTTCGAGCTAAGGTTGTTAATTGATCTAAAAACAAGGCTGAATACATCTTCATTCCAGAAGAACCTTGTATAAGCGGTTCAACAATTAAGCCTGCAAATTCACCTGATTTAAACAACTCCTCTGCGCCATTCAATAATTCAGATTCATTTGTCTGATTGGGGAATTTAATAAAATCAACATCAAAGAAAAAATGCTCAAAAGGCTCATTAAAGTACCCCCTTTGCCCAACAGACATTGCTCCAAAAGTATCACCATGATAAGCTCCTTCCATTGCTAGAAATCGCTCTCTTTTTTCACCTTTATTATAAAAATATTGCAATGCCATTTTCAATCCAACTTCAACTGCCGTTGATCCATTGTCAGAGAAAAATACTTTACTAAAATTATTAGGAAGTTTTTGAACAATTCTTTCCGCTAACTCCACTGCTTTGGGATGTGTTACTCCTGCAAAAACGACATGATCAATCGCGTTAAATTGTTTCGTAAGTGCATTACCTATCTCTTCATTTCCATGACCGTGAACGTTAACCCACCATGAAGAATTAGCATCAATATATTGCTTCTCATTTACATCGTAAAGAAATTCATCCTTCGCTTTAACAATTTGCAAAGGTTCTCCTTCTGTAAAATGCTGTGTGAATGGATGCCAAACATAAGAGTTATCTTTCTTTATTAATTCGCTCATAAGCTACTTTGAATTTTTTTGCTTCTTCAGCAATAAATGAATTGTTTAATTCTTTTGCTATTGGAATTCTACAAATAAAACTACAACCAGAAATTGACGTAATTATCCTTTCTGTCTCTAGATTTTCATCTCCAACAAAAACAATTCCCTTGATTTCAAGACCACTCGATTTTAATGCGTTTATAGTAAGCAACGAATGATTGATACTTCCCAAATAATGGCGAGAAACGATAATAACTGGGAGTTTTAATTTTTTAAAAACATCCAAATAAGTTAAGCCATGGTCGTTAATTGGAACATATACTCCGCCAGCTCCTTCAATAACTAGATTATCTTCAATTTGAGGTAAATTAATGTCTTCCAACGTAATTTCAACGCCATCAATTCTCGCGGCAGCATGCGGTGACATTGGAGAATTTAATTGAAATATTTCCGGAATAATCTTATCTGTGAACGTTAAGTTTTTCACTTTTATCGTATCAGAATTGTCAAGATCACCCGCCTGAATTGGCTTCCAATAAGTAGCATCGAGTGCTTTTACAATGATTGAACTAACAACTGTTTTTCCAACATCTGTACCTATTCCCGTAATTATTAATTGTTCTGTCAAATCTTTTAACCTCTTAATTGAGCCCCTAATTTAGCTTCAAGTTGTGTTCTAATTTTATCCATTATAGCATCTACTTGATTGTCTTTAAGTGTGTTTTCCGAATCTTGAAATTTGAAGGAAACAGCATAAGACTTTTTACCTTCTTCTAAGTTTTTACCCTCATAGACATCAAAAAGACCAACTTCTTTTAAAAGTTTCTTATCGCACGCTGTTGCTATCTCTTCAATTTCATTAAATGATGTTTTTGCATCTAAAAGGAGTGAGAAATCTCTTCGAACAGCAAATGTTTTAGGTAATTCGGTGTATTTTATTTTCGAAAACTTAAGACTATCTAAAATTAAATCCCAATTTAGATCTGCAATAAAGACATCGTTTTTAATTCCGAAATGCTTTTTTTGTGCTGCTGTAGCCCATCCAATTTCTCCAACCTTATTTTTCAAAACGAACAACTGAACTCCATCCTCTAACAATGAATTTTTCAAGGCCTTTTCTTTTAACATTTCGTTAAGCCCTAGTCTCTTAAAAATATTAAGCGCTGCAGATTTTATAGAATAATAGGATACTTTTTCTTTCGTTGAATTCCAACTTTCTTGTTCCTTAACACCTGTTAAAGTGATAAGTAATCGTTTGTTTTCAGTAAACCCTGATTCAAATTTTTGATAGATTTTCCCGAATTCATACAAGCGTAAATCTGGATTTTGACGATTTTGATTGTGTGCAACCATTTCCAATGCGTTAAACATTAATGACTGACGCATTACATCCAAATCCAAAGAAAGAGGATTTAACATCTGTACATTATGTTCCGATTTTAAAGCTTCACCTCCAAGTTTATCTACGTATTGAGATTTGGTAAGAGAATTATTCAATGTTTCATTATACCCTAATCCGACTAAGAATTCAGAAATTACATTTTGTACTTTTTCAATATCTGGTTTGTCGAAGTAAGAAATCGAAGTATTTAATTTTGCAGGATTTGCAACATTATTGTAACCGTATATCCTTAGAACCTCTTCAATAACATCTGCCTCTCTAACCACATCTACACGATATGCTGGAATCTCTAGAGAAACTGAATCTCCAGCTTCCTCTATGATTTTAATATCTAAATTTTTAAATATCGCATTGACCATTTCTTTCGAAATGTTATCCCCTATCAACTTATTACATCGATCATAACTAAATGCTACGATGCAGTTTTTTATTGGATTCTCATTTGTGTCAGCGATCTCCATTCCAATCTCACCACCAGCAATCTCTTGAATCAGCATAGCAGCTCTTTTAAGTGCATAAATTGATTGGTTCGGATCAACACCTCTTTCAAATCTAAAAGATGAATCTGTATTCAAGCCATGAAACTTTGCTGTCGTTCTTACTGAAACTGGATTGAAATATGCTGATTCCAAAAATACATTTGTAGTTGCATCACTAATCCCTGAATCTTCTCCACCAAAAACACCGGCAATGCATAAATTTTCGTTGCCATTGGTAATCATTAAATTAGTCTCTCCCAATTTTCTTTCTACACCATCAAGTGTAATAAACTTATCGTCTTTAGTTGCATTTTTAACAACGATACTTCCGTTAAGTTTATTCGCATCAAAAGCATGCAAAGGAGATCCTAATTCATGCATTACGTAATTTGTAACATCAACAACATTGTTGATTGGCGCTAAACCGATTGCTCTAAGTCGTTTTTGAAGCCAGGCTGGTGAGGCTTCTACTTTAACTCCAACAATTGTAGTTCCTGTGTATCTTGGGCACGCATCTTCATCCTCAACCTTTACAGAAATCTTTAATTCTTTAGACCCTACCTTAAACCCTTCAATCGATGGGATATTTAAGCTATTATTTGCATTATTATGAACATTTAAATAGGCTAACAAATCTCTTGCAACACCAATATGTCCCATTGCATCTGCACGATTTGGTGTTAATCCTATTTCTATTTGATAATCATCTTCCAGTTCAAAATAAGCTGCCGCTGACGTTCCAGTTTTTACAGAATTATCAAGTACTAAAATACCACTATGAGATACCCCAAGACCTAATTCATCTTCTGCACAAAGCATTCCTTCAGACTCGACACCTCTTATTTTTGATTTTTTTATTTTGAAAGGTTCTTCAGGGTTTGGATATAACGTGCAACCAACAGTTGCTACAATAACTTTTTGACCTGCAGCAACATTTGGTGCGCCACATACGATCTGTAAAGGTTCACCTGATCCAATTGAAACGGAAGTGATTTTTAATTTATCCGCATCTGGATGTTTTACACATGTTAAGACCTCACCAACAACAACGCCTGCCAATCCACCTTTCACAGCTTCTATTTTATTGACTCCTTCTACTTCCAAACCTGTATCCGTAAGGATTTTACCAGCATCTTCTGGTGATAGATTTGTGTCGATATATTGCTTTAACCAATTGTAAGAAACTTTCATAATTATTGTTGTATTCTATATGCTACGCGAAAATAATGAAAGTTCTTCAGAACATTTCAATTCAACAACTGTTAATCTTAATTGAATGCAGACACCACTGAATATTTATGTAGATTGATAAATTATTGGCATTTTTGTAAAAAGAAAAATATGAAGTCCTTTTTTCTGCTAATCACCTTAATCTGTTCAAGCTATAATGTTTTGAGTCAAGCGAATAAAACCCTAAGCGGTTATGTTACAGATGGCAGAAATGGAGAAACTATCATAGGTGCAAAAGTTTATATTCCCTCCATTCAAAAAGGAGTCATTACAAATAACTACGGTTTTTACTCACTTTCAGTGCCTCCAGGAATTTACAAAGTTGAATATCGAGTAACTGGACTTGGGACAAAAGTGAAAGAAATTGATTTAAACAACGATGTTCGGCTAGACATGGAAGTAGGTAGTGACCTTCAAAACATAGAAGGCGTTGTTGTTTCAGCCAAGGCCGAAGACAATGTTAAAAGCACTAAAATTGGGCAAATAGAATTAGATATCGATGAAATTAAAACACTTCCTGCCTTTATGGGGGAGGTCGACATCATTAAAACAATTCAATTATTACCTGGAGTTTCATCTGCCGCAGAGGGCGGACAAGGATTTTATGTAAGGGGCGGTGGTCCAGATCAAAACCTCGTACTTTTAGATGAAGCTGTGGTATACAATGCAGCCCATCTTTTTGGGTTTTTCTCGGTATTTAATGCTGATGCTGTAAAAAGTGTAAACCTCATTAAAGGAGGCATGCCAGCCAATTTTGGAGGAAGAATGTCATCTGTACTTGAAGTGAATATGGATGAAGGAAACAACAAGCGTTTCAGCGTAAAAGGGGGTATTGGTTTGATTTCTTCACGATTAACGCTAGAAGGACCAATTGTTAAAGACAAAGGTTCTTTCATGATTTCTGCTCGCCGAACATACATTGATATTATTATGAAAGCAGCAATACCTGATTCCTCTCCATTTGCTGGGTCAAGTTATTATTTCTATGATTTCAATCTAAAAGCAAATTATAAGTTAGGCGATAAAGACAAGCTTTTTCTTTCAGGATACTATGGAAAGGACGAATTTTCATTTGGCAACAAGCAAGACGACTTTAAAGTAGATATGCCTTGGGGAAATGGGGTAGGTTCAATTCGATGGAATCATCTTTTTAGCAGTAAAGTTTTCATGAACGTAACCGGAACATACTCCAATTACCTTTTTAAATTTAAATCTCAACAAGATCAATTTCGTTTTGAATTAAAGTCAGGAATTGAAGATTGGGGGGGGAAAGTAGATTTTACTTATTTCCCAAATACGAGACACAAAATTAAATGGGGAGCGGATTACATCTTCCATACTTTCACTCCCATTGGAGTTTCAGCAGAATCGGACGATGTTGTTTTTGATACAGGCTTGGCCCAACAACTAAAAAGCCATGAGTCTGCTGCATATCTTCTAGACGAATTTGACGTTAATGAAAATTTAAGAATAAATGCAGGACTTAGATACAGTACTTTTATGCATGTTGGTCCATTTACTCGATATCTAAAAGGCGACATAAGCAAACAGGATTCTATTGTTGACTATAAAAAAAATGATGTTATCAAATTCTATCATGGTCTAGAACCACGCGTCTCTCTAAGATGGATGTTAAAAGACAGAAGTTCTATTAAAGCTGGATATTCTTACAACTATCAATATGTCCATTTAACATCCTTAAGTGCTGTTTCTTTACCCACAGACATCTGGTACCCAACTACAAATATTGCAAAACCTCAAAGAGGATGGCAAGGATCTTTGGGCTACTTCAAAAACTTCAAACAAAACATGTTTGAAACCTCGGTAGAATTATATTACAAAGGAATGAATAACCTCATCGAATACAAAGAAGGGGCATTGCCTGGTGATAACGTTAATGACAATACAGATAATCTTCTGGTCTTTGGTAAAGGACAAAGTTATGGTGCCGAGTTTTTCATCAAAAAGACCGCTGGCTCTTTTACAGGCTGGATTGGATACACCATCAGTAAAACCACACGGACATTTGACGACTTAAATAATGGCGAACCATTTGCTGCCAAATATGACCGCAGACATGACCTATCTATTGTAGCAAGTTATAAACTAAACAAGCGATGGATTTTTAGTTCTGCATTCATTTTTGCCACCGGAAACACACTTACACTTCCTAGTTCATGGTATGTTCAAGATCAAGACTTATTGTTTAATTATGGTGCACGTAATTCTACTAGAATGGCCCCTTATCATCGCCTTGATTTATCCGCAACATTGTATTCAAAGGAGTTTAAAGAGAAAAAAGACCCCATATCGGGTGAATTAACTCAAATTAAAAAGAAAGTGAAAAGTAATTGGTCGTTTTCTATTTACAATGTTTACAATCGTGCAAATCCTTATTTCCTTTATGTCGACAATGATGGTGATTTCTTAGAAGGCGATTTTAAAATTAGCGTGAAACAAGTTACACTATTCCCAATTATCCCTAGTGTGACATGGAACTTTGAATTTTAGTTATGAAAAAAATACATTTTATATTTCCACTATTGTTGCTTCTATTCAGTTGCACAAAAGAAGTTACGATTGATATTCCTGGCTACGAAGAGCAGATTGTTATTGATGGGAGAATAGAGACCGGTCAACCACCAATCATTTTAATATCTAAATCGAAAGAAGTTTACTCTTCAACCGATCTTAATTCATTTTTGAGTGGATTTGTATCTGGTGCGGTAGTAACGATAAGTGATGGGACTACCACCATTCAACTGGATGAAATTTGCTCTGACAACCTTCCTCCCGGAACAGAGGCCCTTGCTGCGGCAATTTTAGGAATACCTGTATCAGAACTAGCAAATTATAACATTTGCGCATACACAACTTTAAATGCTTCATTTATTGGCACTGTTGGAAAGACGTATCAATTATCTGTTTCCTTTAATGGTAAAACATATACTGCTTCAACATCCATTCTAACTCCAACACCATTAAATAATGTGTTTTGGAAATTCGATGGAAACTCAACAACTCATGGTTATTCTTGGGCAGAATTGACTGACCCAATCAATCAGAAAGATGCATACATGTGGGAAGTAAAACGAATAAATACAGATGAAAATGGTGATTTCATTGATCAGAACTACACAAAAACATATAGCCCTGTATTTGACGACGTATTTTTTGACGGTTTAACATTTGAATTCTGGTATGAAAACCCAAATGCTTATGGGAACGCGACCCCTGAATCAATTCAAGGAAAATATGCGCTTAACGACACAGTCGTGATTAAATTCTCCAAAATGGACGCTCCTGTATTCGAGTTTTTTGAAAAGAAGTATGCTCAACTTCAAACAGCAGGCAATCCATTTGCAACACCAACCAATATACCAACTAATTTTACTGGAGGAGCACTTGGAATATGGGCCGGATTCTCCCCTTCATACGATACTTTAATTTGTATCCCTTAATTTGGTAAGCTTTTTGTAACAGAATCGTCAAAAGACTATGAAAGTATTATTCCTTTTTTTTATTGTATTTGCCACTGCGTTTAGCTTTGGTCAAACCGAGAGCTATAAGAAAATGCTCTCCAATTATTATTCAGACTTTCCAACAATTTCAATCAAAGAAGCTTATCATCAATCAATTAATCGACAAGCGCTCTTTTTAGATGTTAGAGAAAAGGATGAATTTAATATCAGTCATATTAAAAACGCCATTCAAATCTCTCCAAATGCAAACGAGTTCAAGCAACTAGATTCTGTTGCTAAGGATCAACCAATAATTGTTTACTGCAGTATTGGAGCTAGAAGTCAGGATATTGGGATAAAACTAAAATCACTGGGATATACGAATGTCACCAACTTATATGGAGGCTTATTTAATTGGGTTAATCACAGCTACCCAATGGTGGACGAGGATTCAAAAAGAACCACAAAAATTCATGGCTATAGTGAGTCTTGGGGAAAATGGATAACCAAAGGTGAAATTGTATATTGATGTCAAAAAATCTAATAATAGTATTTGCAAAGAACAATATTTTAGGGACCGTTAAAACACGACTAGCAGCCACTATAGGAGATCAAATGGCGTTGGAAGTTTACAATGAACTATTACGTATTACAGAAAATTCCACTAAAGAAATCCCAAATACAGAAGTACACATTTATTTTTCTAATTCTATCAACCTAGAAATTTGGCCAAAGAGTAAAAAATTCTTGCAAAAAGGTGCTGATTTAGGTGAACGTATGCAACAAGCTTTTACAGCTAGTTTTGACCAAGGGTATCAAAAGGTTATTGGTATTGGGTCTGATTTACCCGATATTTCTAAAGAAATAATTGTTGAAGCTTTTAAACGATTAACGCAAAATGACGCCGTATTCGGCCCTTCAATGGATGGTGGTTACTATCTTCTAGGTATGACACAAATGATTCCAGAAATATTTGAAAACAAACCATGGAGCACTGAAGAACTACTGGATTTAACCCTTAATGAACTCCTACAAAAAAAGACAAGCACATCATTGTTACAAACTTTGAATGACATCGATACAATCTCAGATTTCGAAAAATCTACTTTATATCAAAAGTTTGCATCAAAGTTAAACCCTAATTAATAATAATTTTCTCCAATCAAGTAATTCTGTACATAATCCTTAACACCTTCTTCAAGTGTGTGAAAAGGTTTCGTATAACCAGAATCGATTAATTTACTCATGTCGGCTTCTGTGAAATATTGGTATTTGTCACGGATATCTTCAGGAGTATCAATAAAACCAACATTAACTTCTTCATTCATTGCTTTGAACGTGTTTTCGACAAGCGCTAAGAATGTTCTTGCTTTACCAGAGCCTAAATTATAGATTCCAGAATTAGGAGAAGATTCCATTAAATACAAACAAACACTAATGACATCTTTTACATAAATGAAATCACGAAGTTGACCACCGTCTGTATAATCCGGATTATGAGATCGAAACAATTTCATCCCTCCAGTTTCTTTAATCTGTTTGAATGCATGGAAAATAACAGAAGCCATTCTACCTTTATGGAATTCATTTGGACCGTATACATTGAAAAACTTCAATCCCGCCCAAAAAGGTGGAGTTTCTGTTTGTTCTAACAACCAAATATCAAATTCATTTTTAGAATCACCATAAGGATTTAAAGGTTTTAATTTCGGTATAACGGCATGATCGTCTTTATACCCAAATTCACCTAAACCATAGGTTGCTGCAGAACTTGCATATACAAGTGGAATAGAAAACTTGACACAAGCATGCCAAATCGCCTTAGAATAATCAACATTTAACTCATCAAAAATACTTTTATCGAATTCGGTTGTATCCGTTCTTGCTCCTATGTGATAAATGAAATCAACTTCTTCACCAAATTGGTCTAGCCATTTGATGAAATCTTTTCTTCCAACTTTTGCTTTAATTGTTTTTCCTTCAAGATTTTTGTCTTTAAACGTTTTAGAGAAATCATCAACTACAACAATATCATCATACCCTGATTTATTCAATAAACCAACCAAGCAGCTTCCAATAAAACCTGCAGCACCTGTAACAACTATCATGAATTAATATTTTAGAATAAACCGTTTATCTCGGCGTCAATAGCATTGATTATTTTCCCTAAATCTTCTTGAGATTCTGGGAAATTATTATTGTCAACATCAATAATTAAAAGCTTTCCTTTATCGTAAGTTGAAATCCATGCTTCATATCTTTCGTTCAATCTTTTCAAGTAATCCAAACGAATACTTTCTTCGTAATCTCTCCCTCTTCTTTGAATTTGATTAACTAAAGTAGGAACACTTGCTCTCAAATAAATCAATAAATCTGGAGAAGAAACGAAGGAATCCATCAAATTAAATAATGAAAAATAGTTTTCAAAATCTCTGGTAGTCATCAACCCCATTGAATGTAAATTAGGCGCAAAAATAAAAGCGTCTTCATAAATGGTACGGTCTTGTATTACCGTTTTATCTGTTCGCTGAATTTCCTGAATTTGCGTAAAACGACTATTAAGATAATAGATCTGAAGGTTAAAAGACCAACGTTGCATGTCTTCATAAAAATCGTTCAAATAAGGGTTTTGTTCAACATCTTCGAAATGAGTTTCCCATCCAAAATGTTTAGCCAAAGCTCTTGTTAACGTTGTTTTTCCTGATCCTATATTTCCTGCTATCGCGATATGCATTTCTCTCTTGTTTTACTGACTGACTAAATTACACTAATTGTGGAAAGAGACAAAGTTATTTCTCAATTTGAATTCGAAATTTATAAACATTTTCATTATCCGACGCAAAAAAAGAATTCCCTCTAATTTCAAAATGATCTACATTTAAGACAGGACAAGCAAACACTTGATGGTCTAGACTTACTTGATCAATAACATGAATCACATCCTGCTTTAGAATTAAAAGACTATTCCCTGCTAAACTCATAAATTCTCCACCTTCAAATTGAAATAAATCAATTAAAGATCCATACATGTCAAAAACATACACCCCTTTTTTGTTATCCAAGAGATATAACAAATTGTCGTTTTCTTTAATCTGGATAATATTCTCCGCATCTAACATCCCCGCAAGATTTTCTAATTCTAATAACACAGAACTATTTTGAATATTTAATAAAGTTAGTTTGGAATTAACTTTATCCAAAAGCCATAATAATTGAGGGCGACTTGAAACTGCTATTGTTTTAATATTTAGAAAATTCAACTCTCCAAGATCAATGCAATCTATCGTTTTTGTGAGGGTATTATCAAACAAACAAATGGATTGCTGTTCTTCAGAAAATGCAACCAACTTCATTGTATTGATTACAGCAACTTGATCAGGCTTACCAAGAGACTTAATAGATTGAGAAAATCGCAAATTTCCAAGAGAATCATATTTATCAATAACTCCTTCAGAGCACATGTAAACATTTTCTATTGCATCTAACTCCCAAGTTGCATTTGCCCTTTTGGGATATTCAAACATCAACTTACAATTTACAGACAACGAATCTTGTGCAAACACAAATATTTGAGTCAGTACAAAAACAAGTAACAATCCATTCCTTAATCCCATAATTAATTATTGATTAACAATATTTGTTCCACAATTACTCTATCATTTGCCAATCTCGGGATTTTATTTTGACCTCCCAATTTACCCTGATTCTTAAGCCAAATATCGAATGTCCCTTTTTTTAATACGACTAATTTTGGCTTTTCTAAAACTAAATCATGGTGTCTTTTGGCGTCATAATCTGAATTCAAGGCCCTTAATTCTTCATCTATAATCAAAATAAAACGTTCCATTTCTGATGGTAATTGACGAAACTCTACCAACCACTCATGAGCTCCCTTATGCCCTTCTTCCATGTATATTGGACAAGCCGTATACTCTTTAATTTGCGCCCCTGTTTTTAAGCATGCTTGAGCAATTGCCATTTCTGCATTTTCAACAATTAACTCCTCACCAAACGTATTTATAAAGCTTTTAGTGCGACCAGTGATTTTAAATCTATAAGGTTCTGAAGAAGTAAAACGAACCGTATCACCAATCACATACCTCCACAAACCACTATTTGTAGTAATAACAATCGCATAATTTTTTCCGAGAACTACTTCAGACAAAGGAATTACGTTTTGAGAATCAAGTCCATTAAATTCATCCATTGGGATAAACTCATAAAACACTCCGTAATCCAACATTAATAACATCTCATCCAAGTGAGTTTGATCTTGAATTCCAAAAAAGCCTTCCGAAGCATTATACGTTTCAACGTAATTCATAGCTGGATCAGGAATTAATTTTTGAAATTCTTCTTTATAGGGCTCAAAACTTACGCCGCCATGCATAAACAACTCGAGATTAGGCCAAACCTCTTTTAAGTTGTTTTTACCTGTTATTTCTAAGACTTTATTCGCCAAAACCATTGTCCAGCTGGGTACTCCAGCAATAATATAAACATCCTCATCAATTGTTGAGAGCGCCATTTTCTCAATTTTCTCAGTCCATTCTGTCATTAGAGCGATTTCTTTCGCTGGTGTTCTTCTAATTTCAGCCCACCACGGAAGGTTCTTAACGATAATTGCCGACAAGTCGCCAAAATAACTATCTGCTGAGAGGTTATTAATTTTAGCGGATCCTCCAACAATTAAATGTTTTCCTTTGTACAACTTTCTATTAGGATGATTGTCGTAGTACATTGCCAATAGATCCTTTCCACCTTTATAATGACACTCTTCTAAAGATTCTTTTGTTACTGGAATTAATTTACTTTTTGAAGAAGTGGTACCTGATGACTTTGCAAACCATTTTGTTTCGCCTGGCCATAAGACATCCTTATCTCCTGCCATAGCCTTTTCAATCCATGGTTTCAGGCCTTCATAGTCAACTAATGGTATTTTTATTTTGAATTCATCGTAATTATTCACTGATTGAAAATCAAACTTATCACCGTATTTTGTCAGCTTGCCTTTTTCAAGAATTTTATCAAATAATTCCCATTGAACTTCAGCCGGATACTTTCGAAACAATTCGATTTGATGAATTCTTTTCTTCATCATCCAAGCAAAAATTGAATTAAATGGCATAGGTTTTAATTATCAAAAAAAAATCCCATCCGCATTATGCGCACAGGATAATATTTTTATTTACAATTGAATTGGACTAACCCCAAATTACAATCGAAGCAACGATACTTATAAGGACGATTGTGATTATAAATCCTACTGCTGCTGTTGACTCTTCAAAAAAATTATCCGACATACTATTTGTTTTTATAGTTCAAATTTAAAAAAATATTCTCATTAATCTTTACAGAAATGAATTTTAATCACGTGATCCTAACAATCTCAATAGTGATAAAAATAAATTTACAAAAAGGATGTACAACATCAAACCTCCAACAAGCGCCAATTTACTTCTGTCAACCTGAGATAAAGCTTGATTTTTGGCTGTATCTTTTAACTGTTGCATGTAATATGCAGTTAACCCAGTAAAGACAAAAACACCTAATACAGCGATTACGAATCCCATCATATTAGATTTAATCCAAATATTAGCAATACCAGCAATAAACATCCCGATAAAAACCATGTATAGCAAGCTACCCATCTTGGTTAAATCTGTTTTAGTTGTATAACCCAATATAGCCATACCAGCAAAAGCCCCAGCAGTGACAAAAAATGTCATCGCAATTTGTGACCCAGCATAAACAAGCATGATTGAACTTAAACTTAAGCCCATCAAAGCAGAGTAAACTAGAAACAAAATCATTAACAAACCTAATGACAATCTATTGTACATTGTTTGCATAAGAAGTCCAAGTCCTACTGGCGCGAATGCCACCACATAAAACAATGGAGAAAGACCAGTTTGAGTTGCATTCACAAAATACTTCGTAAAGAATTCTGGCGTTCCTGCCCAAAATGCAATAATCCCTGAAATTGTCAATGCACCAAACATGTATGCATAAACATTTTTAAAAAAGTCTTTCGTAATTTCTTTCGAATAACCTCCGTGTTCTTGATCTAAAATTGTGTTCATAATTAATGTAGTTTAGCTTGAACTAAATTGATAAATTCTTTTCTTGTTGAATCATTCTTTAAAAACAATCCTGTAAATGCACTAGACGTTGTAACAGAGTTTTGCTTCTGAACCCCTCTCATTTGCATGCACATATGAGCCGCTTCAATAACAACAGCAACACCTTTAGGGTTTAGTGTTCGTTGAATACAATCTCGAATGTCTATTGTTAATCTTTCTTGAACTTGTAATCTTCGAGAATAAGCATCTACAACTCTCGGAATTTTACTTAGACCAACAATCTTTCCATTAGGGATATAGGCAACATGTGCTTTTCCGAAAAATGGTAACATATGATGTTCACACAAAGAATAAACTTCAATATCTTTCACAATTACCATCTCAGAATACTCTTCATGAAAAATTGCCTGTTCAATTATCTCATCAGGATTCAAGTCATATCCATGCGTTAAAAATTGCATTGCCTTAGCAACCCTTTCAGGAGTTTTCAATAAACCCTCTCTATTAACATCCTCCCCAAGATTCTTTAAGACATCCTCGAAATTCTTTGTTAATTTTGATGTTTTCTCTATATCGTATTCGTCTGCCATTTGCCTAATTTCAATACTAAAGTTAGTTTCGATTTTTTTATTTTGCTGTTAAAAAATATTAAATTTTTAAAACGGTTCTTCACCGCCAAAATACTCAACAAAATTATTGTCTGTTTCTACTAATTTGATTTTTGCCAATTGACCACCTGCTTTTGCAATAGGATCTAAAATCCTATCCCAAACTTGAATAACAATGTTCTCTGTTGAAGCCAACATTCCTTTTAGAAATGGAACATCAAGGTTTAGATTTTTATGATCTAAAGGCTCAACAACTTCTTGCTTTACAATCTCGCTTAAATCTTTCAAATTAATAACAAAACCAGTATCTGGATTAGGAATTCCTTTAACAGTAACATAAATCGTGAAATTATGTCCATGCCAATTGTGATTACTACATTTTCCAAAAACTTCCCAATTTTTCTGTTCTGACCAATCTTCTCTATAGAGCTTGTGAGCAGCATTAAAAGTTTCCCTTCTTGTGATATAAACTGTTTTCAATTCTTGTTCAAATTAGACTGCAAATATACGAAATCCTTGCATAACCATAGTTTCATTAAGTAAATCAATCACTTATTATTTTGAATTTTATTTGAATGAAATACATCATCACCATATCCTCATCAATAATTTGTAACTATTTTTGTTTCATGGAAGAGCGTTTAGATAAAATATTGATTCAACGAAACCTTGTATCAACAAGGGTGAGAGCAGAACGTATGATTCGTGAAACAGGAGTTAAAGTTGATGGAAAACTTATAACAAAAACAGGAAAAAAATTCCCTGTTGACTGTAAAATAGAGCTTATTGAAGAAGAAAACCCTTGGGTATCTAGAGGTGCATACAAATTACTTGAGGCTATCGAAAAATGGGCGCCATTAATTGAAGACACGACATTAATGGATATTGGAGCCTCTACCGGTGGATTCACGGAGGTGCTACTATCAAAAAACGCAAAAAAAATCTTTGCTATTGATGTTGGAACCAATCAATTGCATAATAAAATAGCTACTAATCCAAACGTTGTTAATTTAGAAAAAACACACGTCAGAGAATTAACATCAAAATTAATTGACACAATGTGTGATGGTGCCGTTATAGATGTATCGTTTATATCGTTAACTAAAATATTTCCTTTTATACATCCATTTATTTCTCAGAATGGATTTGTGATAGCACTTATTAAACCACAGTTTGAGGTAGGAAAAGAAAATATCGGTAAGGGAGGAATTGTTAAAAACACAAAACTATACCCAACAGTCATAAAAGACATTCAAAACAATGCTATCCTAAACAACCTGAGTTATGTCGACCACATACCAAGTCCGATACTTGGAGGTGACGGAAATCATGAATTTTTGATGTTATTCAAGAAAATTTAAAAATTTATTACAATTTTCTATTTTTTCTTTGTTTAGAATAGTTCCAAATAAAGGATTTCTGTACCTTTGTACTATGATTAAAGAAGTAGAAAATAGAGCATTCAATGTATCCGACATAAGAGAGGAATTCCCTGCCTTATCACAAGATGTTTACGAAAAAAAATTAATCTACTTTGATAATGGGGCAACATCTCAAAAACCACAATGTGTTATTGATGCCATTAACAAATACTACTCGAAAGATAATTCGAACATACATCGCGGGGTTCATTATTTGAGTCAAATGGCTACGAACCAATACGAAGCCTCTCGAAAAACAATTCAAAACTACATCAACGCGCCACTTGTGGAAGAAGTTGTTTTCACAAAAGGGACAACTGACGGAATTAATTTATTAGCCCATTCATTAGGAGAAGGATTAAGTGAAGGAGACGAAGTTCTAATTTCTGAAATGGAACATCATTCTAATATTGTTCCTTGGCAAATGTTATGTGAGAGAAAAAAATGCCTTTTAAAAATCATTCCGATAAATGAAAAAGGAGAATTGGACATGTTAGCTGCTGAGCAATTAATCAATTCCAAAACAAAAATTATATCAATTACACATATCTCCAATTCACTTGGAACAATCAACCCAGTTAAGACATTAATTCAATTAGCAAAGAAAGTGGGTGCATATAGCATTATTGATGGAGCTCAAAGCATACAACATATGCCAATTGATGTTCAAGACCTCGGCTGTGATTTCTTTGTGTTTTCTGGACATAAAGTTTTTGGTCCAACAGGTATTGGAATTCTATACGGTAAAAAAGAAATACTTGATGCAATACCTCCCTATCAAGGTGGTGGTGACATGATAGACAAAGTTACTTTTGAGAAAACTACATACAATGAATTACCTTTCAAATTTGAAGCTGGGACACCCAACATTGCTGGAGCAATTTGTTTAGGTACTGCGTTTGAATACCTTAATGGGCTAAATTTAAAAGCAATTCAAGAATACGAGTCGAAATTACTTAGTCATGCTGAATCTGAACTATTGAAAATAGAAGACCTTAGAATCATTGGAACAGCAAACAAGAAAGCCAGTGTTGTTTCATTCATTATTGATGGCATCCACCCCTTTGACATTGGTACGTTATTGGATAAGCTTGGAATTGCTGTACGCACAGGTCATCACTGTACACAACCATTAATGGAGAAATTTAAAATCCCTGGAACGATAAGAGCATCATTTGCATTTTATAACACGATAGAAGAAGTTGATTACTTCATTGAAGCGTTGAAACGATGTATAAAAATGTTGAAATAATGAATTTAACAGAAAAACAACAAGAAATTATCGATGAATTTTCAGTTTACGAAGATTGGATGGATAAATACGAATACATCATTGATCTAGGAAAGGACTTACCCGAAATAGATGAAGCACTTAAGACCCCTGAACGACTCATCGACGGATGTCAATCCAAAGTTTGGCTTGAATCTGAATTTATTGATGGTAAAATGAAGTATACGGCCGATTCTGATGCAATTATCGCAAAAGGAATCGTGGCCCTTTTAATTCGCGTCTTAAACAATGAAAAACCAGAAGACATTGTCGTATGCGACTTACATTTTATTAATGAAATTGGGTTACAAGAGCACTTGTCACCAACGCGTGCAAACGGACTTTTAAGTATGGTTAAAAGAATGAAACTTAATGCATTAAAAGCAGTTAGTCAAAAATAATAGGAATGGAAGGATTAGAAAACAAAGTAATAGATATTCTCAAGACAATTTATGATCCTGAGATTCCGGTTGATGTATTTGAATTAGGATTGATCTACGAAGTCAAAATTGACAAAGACAATAATGTCGAAATAGAAATGACATTAACATCTCCAAATTGCCCTGTTGCAGAATCAATGCCAAAAGAAATTGAAGATAAAGTTGCTGCTCATCCAGAGGTAAAATCTTCGAAGGTAACAATCGTTTTTGATCCGCCATGGGATAAAGATATGATGAGCGAAGAAGCACAATTAGAACTTGGTTTTTTATAAAGAAAATATAAATTCACTATGAGAAGAGTCGTAATTACTGGTTTAGGAGCATTAACACCAATTGGAAATAATGTTGCCGAATTTTGGCAAAACTTAATGGACGGAACAAGTGGTGCTGCTCAAATTACCAAGTTTGATGCAGAAAAATTTAAAGCACAGTTTGCCTGTGAATTGAAAAATTTTGATGTGAAAGATCATTTTCATGTGAAAGAAGTTCGCCAATACGATTCATTCTCACTGTATGCCTTGTATGCTGTAAAAGAAGCAGTTGAAAACGGTAAAATAGAATTTGAGAATTTGAATAAAGACCGAATCGGCGTGATTTGGGGTTCAGGAAACGGCGGAATAGAGACGTTTCAAGATCAAATGTTAGAATATTGCGCAGGAGATGGAACTCCTCGATTCACACCCTTTTTTATTCCCCGAATCTTAGTCGATATTGCATCTGGAATTATAAGTATGAAATATGGGCTTAGAGGAGTAAACTTTTGCCCTGTTTCAGCATGTGCAACATCAAACACCGCTATCATTGAAGCTTTTAACTACATAAAATGGGATAAAGCAGATATGATTATTACAGGTGGTTCTGAAGCAGCGATAACACAGCCAGCGATCGGAGGATTCTCTTCAGCAAAAGCTTTATCAACTAAAAATGATGAGCCAAAAACAGCCTCAAGACCCTTTGATGTTTCTAGAGATGGATTTGTTATGGGAGAAGGTGCTGGAGCATTAATTTTAGAAGAATACGAGCACGCCAAAAAAAGAGGAGCAATTATTTACGGTGAAGTTGTAGGTGGCGGAATGGCCGCAGATGCTTATCATTTGACAGGAACTCATCCAGAAGGAGATGGCGCAGTTTTGGGAATGACTGAAGCAATGAGGGAAGCTGGTCTAAAACCTGAACAAATTGACTACATCAATATGCATGCAACATCTACACCACAAGGTGATAAAACAGAACTTATTGCTGTAGAAAGAGTTTTTGGCGAAAGAAAAACATTGAGTTTATCAGGGACCAAATCTATGACAGGCCACCTATTAGGCGCTGCTGGAGCGATTGAAGGTATCGCGAGTGTTTTAGCATTACAAAATGGTATGATTCCTCCAACAATTAATACAACTGAAATAGAGCCTGACTTTGCAAATAAATACAACTTTCCTTTAAACAAAGGGCAAAAAATGGAAATGGAATATGCAATGAGTAACACCTTCGGATTTGGAGGTCACATCGCATCAGTCATCTTCAAAAAGTTTAAGGCTTAATTTAATTCCTCTTTCAGATAAGCAGCGGTATAAGATTTCTTGGTGAATTTTTTAACTATTTCTTCTGGGGTACCTGAACATATTATTTCTCCACCGCCAGAACCACCATCTGGTCCAACATCAACAATGTGATCAGCCACTTTTACGATGTCCAAATTATGTTCGATAACCAAAACTGTATTTCCTTCATCGACTAATCGTTGCAAAACACTCAATAACATATTAATGTCCTCAAAATGCAATCC